>Ga0326597_10004176_pt1 | contig 20419 bp, 22 predicted proteins | sample RVTome_12_FD_203789 | JGI IMG/M metagenome (GOLD analysis project Ga0326597, IMG submission 203789) | Soil microbial communities from uranium-contaminated site in the Upper Colorado River Basin, Wyoming, United States - RVT100D185 | ecosystem: Environmental > Terrestrial > Soil > Contaminated >...
CCTTCGGTCAGGATCGGTTTCACCAGGTTCGCCAGATCCATGGTGCCGCCGGTGGTGGCGCCGGCTCCGACCATGGTGTGGAGCTCGTCGATGAACAGTATGGGTTTCTCTCGCTTCTCGAGGGCGGCGATGATCGCCTTGAAGCGCTCCTCGAAATCCCCGCGGTAGCGGGTGCCAGCGAGAAGCGCCCCCGAGTCGAGAGAGAAGATCTCGGCGCCCTTCAGGATCGGAGGCACGTCTTCGGAGATGAGCCTCTGGGCGAGGCCCTCCACCAGGGCCGTCTTGCCCACACCGGCATCGCCGACGAAGACCGGGTTGTTCTTCCGGCGCCGGCAGAGAACCTCGAGCGCTCGGCGGACCTCGGAGCTTCGGCCGACGAGGGGGTCGAGAAGCCCCCGGCGGGCGCGCTCCGTCAGGTTCACGGTGAAGCTCGAGAGCGGATCCATGCCCCCGCGAGGAGCTTCCTCGTCGCCCTCCCCCGCCGGCGCCGGGGTCCCGGCGGAGATCCGCGGGACCTTCGAGATCCCGTGGGAGATGTAATTGAGGATGTCGAGACGGGTGACGTTCTGGGCCTCCAGAAGTCTCGCCGCCTGGGATCGCCGTTCCTGGAGGAGCGCCACTAGAGCGTCACCCACGTCGGCGTCGGTCTTCCCCGAGCTCTGCACGTGGAGGACCGTCTTCTGGAGAACGCGCTGGAACGCGAGCGTCTGGATGGGCTCCTGGCCCGACTCTTTCGGGAGAAGCTCGACCCCGCCCTCCAGGTGTTTCTTGAGATCCTTCCGCAGGCGATCGAGATCGACCCCGCAAGCGGCCAGGATCTCCTCGCCCTTCGCGTCGTGGGCGATGGCGAATAGAAGGTGCTCGAGGGTGAGGTGCGCGTGCCGCCTCGAATCCGCCTCGCGATACGCCAGGCTCAAAACCAGCTCCAGATTCGTCGTGAACATCAGGGTCGCTTCCTCAATGGCCTCATTCCGGCTCGATGCTGCAGCGCAAGGGGTGCCCGGCCTCTTTGGCCCGTTCCTCCACCATGACCAACTTGGTCTCCGCGACCTCGAATGGATAGACGCCGGCGATTCCCGTGCCCTGGGTGTGGACGTGCATCATAATCCGATAGGCCTCGGCGGGCGACTTGGCGAAGACCGACTCCAGGATTTCGATGACGAACTCCATCGTGGTGTAGTCGTCGTTGTGGAGGAGGACTTTGTAGAGCTTCGGCTCCTCGGTCTTGGGCCGCGTCTTTTCCGCGACCCCGCCTTCTCGCCTGCGGTCGGCGTCACCCACGACCCTATTCTAGCAGGCGGAGTCGGCCTGCGGCGCAAGGCGGAGACTTCTGCGCTCGGTGGGACCGGTGGGAGAGGAATCGATCAGGAGCTGGGAGAGCTCACGGGATTCGCGGCGGCCGCGGCCATCGCCTTCTGGCCCTTGAGGATGGCACACCAATCTTTGTGCTGCTCGATGGGCATCCCGCACTCGATGCAGACCCGGACCCTCTTTTTGGGCTCTGGCTTTTGTCCGAAAAGCTTCCCGAGGAACGACATCTTGGGCTCCTTCCCGTTGTTGTTAAGACGATACGGCCGCCTCGAAGGTTTTGTTCAAAGTCATGAACATTCTGGTGTAAGAAAGGGGATGGGGAGATGAAGATCTATTGAATGTTTATCCCCCTTATCTTTTCCCATCTCCACATCCCCCTTTTTACACTCCTAAAATCTCGGCCGTCAGTCCCTATAGTCGGGCTCTTCGCGATCGAGGATCCGGAGGAGCGCTTCGAAGTGCTCCCGGGCCTGTTTCGCGAGGTTGTTGGGCCGGTCCTCCCGCACGTAGCCCCGGGCGACGTCGTCGGGGATGGATCGAAGACGCCCTCCCGTCGACTGCGCGAGCACCTGCACCATCGCCGCTCGCTCCAGGAAGTACAGGTCGTCGAAGGCCTTCGCGACGGAAGTCCCCACGACGACGACTCCGTGATGGGCGAGGAACAACACGTCCCGTTTGGCGAGGACCGAGGCGAGACGCTCTCCCTCCTCGGCGTGGTCCGCGGCGCCCTGGTACAGGTCGTCGTAGGCGATGCGGTCGTGGAACCGGAGCGAGTTCTGGCTCGCGGGCAGAAGGCGGCCGTTCTCGAGAAGGGTGAGGGCCGTGGTGTAGGGTTGATGCGTATGGAGCACCGCGTGGGCGTCCGGCCTCGCTTTCAGGATCCTCGAGTGGATGAAGAACGCGGAGGGCTCCACCTGACCCCTGCCTTTGTGGACCTGGCCGTCGGGATCCACGAGCAGGAGCCGGCTCGCGGTGACTTCGCGGAAGTGTAGGCCATGGGGGATGACGAGGAAGTTCTCCCCCGCCCGGGCGGTGAAATGGTTCGAGATCCCCTCGTTCAGATCGAACCGCACCGCGAGCCGGTAGGCCGCGGCGAGTTCGATGCGAATGCGCCGGGTTTCCTTCAAGTCAAGACTCCTCCGGGGCCTGGGTGAAGAGGCTGCGATACTCCTTTTCCAGCGCTTTCGCCCGCTTCGAGGAGATTCCTCCGAGAGCCTCGACGGCGTGCCGGAGGCGGACGCGCACCAGGTCGAGCCCCAGGATCGCAATCGAGCGGAACAGCGGGGTCGAGGCTTCGGCCCCGGTCAGAGCGACGTAGAACGGCCGGGTCAGATCGCGAAGCTTGATGTCGAGCTTCTCCGAAAGATCGCGGAAGGCCTTCTCGATCGCCTCGTGGGTAAATTCCGGGAGCGCCTCGAAGAGCCAGATCGCGGTTTGCAGCATTCCCGCCAGGTCTTCCGAGCTTTTCCCCTTCAGCTGGAGCTTTTGCGGATCGAAGGGCACGCGGTCGGCGAAGAAGAACGCCGTCAGGAACCCCCAGTCGGAGAGCGTCTCGAGCCGCGGCTGGGCGAGAGGAACGATGCGGAGAAGATGCTCGTCCGAGAGCGCCCACTTGCGAAGCTCGGCGAGGAGTCCGGAGGCGTCGTAGTTCTCGCGGAGGTACCGGGCGTTGAGCCACCGGAGCTTCTCGACGTCGAACACCGGCCCTCCGAGAGAAAGCTTCTCGAGCTCGAAATGCTCGATGAACTCGGAGAGGGTGAACTTCTCGTCCCCCTCGGCGCGGGTCCAGCCGAAAAGGCCCATGAAGTTCAACAACGCCTCGGGGAGAAAGCCGGCGCGCCGGTAGTAGCGGATGGACGTCGGGTTCTTGCGCTTCGAGAGCTTGGTCTTGTTCGGATCGTTGTTCCGGAGAAGCGGCAGGTGGCAGAAGATCGGCGGCTCCCAGCCGAAGTGCTCGTAGAGCTTCACGTGCTTGGGGACGGAGCTGATCCACTCCTCTCCGCGAATTACGTGGCTGATTTCCATGAGATGATCGTCGACCACGTTCGCCAGGTGGTACGTGGGATAGCCGTCGGATTTGAGGATCACCTGATCGTCGACGGAGGCCCAGTCCTTCCGGATCTCGCCGCGGAGGAGATCCTGGAACACGCAGTCCCCCTCGACTTCGACCTTCATCCGGACCACGTGGTTCTTCTCCACTTGGCCCACTTGGCCTGCTCGGGCTCTCGCCTCAGCTTCCTCGGCGGGAATCGCCCGGCAGAGGCGGTCGTAGCCGGGGAAGACCTTCGATTCGATGTGCTCGGCCCTCATCGCTTCGAGCCGCTCCCGGGTGCAGAAGCACCGATAGGCGTGCCCCTTCTTCAAGAGCTCCTCGACGTGCTCGCGGTAGATCGAAAGGCGCTCGCTCTGGCGGTAGGGAGCGTGGGGGCCGGACACGTCGGGTCCCTCGTCCCAGGAGAGACCGAGCCACCTCAGGGATTCGAGAATCAGAAGCTCCGATTGCCGCGTCGAGCGGACTCGGTCGGTGTCCTCGATCCGGAGAAGGAACTTCCCTCCGTGCTTCCGGGCGAAGGCGTAGTTGAAGAGCGCCTGGTAGGCGGTTCCCACGTGCGGATCCCCGGTGGGTGAGGGCGCCACGCGAACCCGAACAGCCCGGGGAGATCGCTCAGCCATAGACTGGAGATTCTAGCGCCAAAGGACCTCGGAGCAACGCCACTTGACAATATCTAACTTTAGACATAGTCTAAACATAGTCTAAACACATGGAAACCAGCGAAGCCGCCATCCTGAGGAGCAAGGGCATCCATCCTTCCGCCCAGAGAGTGGCCGTCTCCCGGTACGTTCTCGCGACGTGCGACCACCCAACCGCGGACGAGGTCTGGACCCGCGTCCGGAAGAAATTTCCGATGGTCTCGAGGGCGACGGTGTACAACACCCTGAACCTCTTCGTGGCGAAGGGGCTTCTCCGGCAGTTCGTTCTCAGCGGAGGGCGCGTGGTCTTCGATTCGAACGTCTCGAACCACCATCATTTCATCGAGGTCGACACCGGAAAGATCCACGACGTTCCCTGGGATTCCCTTCGCGTCGAGAACGTGGAACGCCTCTCCGAGTTCGAAGTCGCGGAGTACCAGGTGGTCCTCCGGGGTCGAAGAAAAAAGAGGGGCCGCCGATCGGGCCAAGCTAACATCTGAATGAAAAAGGAGCCGAAATCATGACGACCATCCATCCAACCCGCAACGATCTTCCCGAGAGCGCGCGCAAGCAGGTCATTCCCCTTCTGAACGCCCATCTCGCGGACGGCATCGACCTTGCGCTCCAGGCGAAGCAGGCCCATTGGAACGTGAAGGGTCCGCACTTCCTGCCGCTCCACGAGCTCTTCGACAAGCTGTACGACGAAGCGTCGGAGTGGAACGACCTCGTCGCGGAGCGCGGGGTGCAGCTCGGAGGCGCCGCCGAGGGTACGCTCCAGAGCGTCGCCGCGAAGACCCGGCTCAACCCCTACAACGTCGAGCTCACGAGCGGCAGGGACCATTTGGAAGCGCTGACGGACGCGCTCGCGACCTATGGGAGATCCGCGCGTGAGGCGATCGAAACGGCCAATCGCGCGGGCGATGCCGACACCGCGGACCTACTCACCGAAATCTCCCGCGCGTCCGACAAGATGCTCTGGTTCCTCGAGTCGCACCTTCGAGGCAAAGAGTAATCGGGGACGGTCAGATCGTCAGCCGGCGGTGGTAGGTCCACCACTCGAGGAGCAGGAGAGCCAGGGCGAAGAGGACGAGGCCCACCCAGAGCTCTCCTCGCGCTCGGAAGTCTCGTGACTCCGAGCCCGGTATCCCGGGCTCGGAGCCTTCGAGAGCCGAGTCGTTCACCGCCGAAATGCGCGGGCTCAAGAGGTTCGCGGAGACCATCAGCTCGCGCTCGGATCCTTTCACCGCATAGAGTCCCGGCGCTTCCGGCGAGAACGAGGTGCGCCCCGCCGAGGCCCGGGCGGCAACGGCCTTGCCGTCGATATCGGTCACGACTCCGCTCTCGACGGCGACGGCGACGGTTCCGAGGCTCGAGGCCACGACCTCGGTCCCGGAGAGCCAGCTCACCGCGTTCGAGAGGAACACGGGAAAGCTCGACTGGAACGGGAGATTCGAGTCCTCGAGGGCAAAGGTGAGCATCGCGAACCGGATCGGCGACTCGGAGGCGAGAATAAGGGGTTCCTCGTCGCTTCCCGCGACGACCTGATAACGGCCGCGAGAAACCAGGGCGGCCCTGTCCACCACCACGTCGCCCAGATCGACGTGCTCCATCAAGGGATGCTCGCGGGCCGTGCCCGCGAGAGACAGGTTCTCGATCTCCTGACCCGAGGGGACTGGAAGCCACGAGGCCGCACCGGGATGGATCAGGAGCGCGGGGGCCGGGGGCGGCGCCGCCGGAGCGACGCCGTCGAAGACGAATAGATCGGGCGGAGTCGCGGACTCGGGAAGCTCGCCGGGCGGGATCCGCTCGAGCGAGACTCTGGGATCGAGGCCGAGAAGGGTCTCGAGAGTATCGTTTCCCGAGCTCACCAGCACGACCCGAGCTTGTCGCGGCGAGCCGAGATAGGCGTAGGCGACGTTATCGAGCTCGAAGCCGTCGTCGGGAGCATCGATGAGGACGCGCACCGGGCCCGCGGAAAAACGGTCGAGCTCGAAGCTCTCGCCCAGGACCTGTCCCGCGGCGAGCGAAACGGCGCGCTCCATCGTCTGGCCCGAGGCTCCGTCGACTCGAAGCGCGACCCGCTTCGGCTCGGCGGAGTGGTTCATGAGCTCGAGGAATGCCTCGACCCGGTTGGGCTCCGCGGGCACGGGACGAAGGTCGAACGCGGTGATGCCCACGTTGTCCACGGGCTGGAACACCGAGACCACAAGGACGCCCGAAGGGGCTTCCCGCACCATGACGCCATCGGTGACGAAATAAATCTCCGTCTCGGGGTCCGAGAACAGGATGGGATCGGCCGCCGGGAAAGCCGATGGCTCGTTCAAGGAGACCCGAAGCCCCTCGAGCCTCTCGAGAGCCGTCCGGCGGGATCCGAACTCCGTACCCACGAGTCGCCCCGCGGTATCAGTAACGAGATATTCGCTTGCCGCGCTTCCTTCCCTGAGGAGACCCCGGGCGATCTGGAGCGCTCGATCGAACCGCTTCTCTCCCGAAGCCGTCCGTGCACCCATCGTGGGCGAGTCGTCGACCACCACGGCGATGCGGCGCACCTTTCCCGATAGGGCCTCGATCTCCGGCCTCCCGAGGGCGGCGGCGAGCGCGAGCCCCACGGCGAGCGCGACCAGGAGCGAGACGAGCCAGCGCCAGAAGTCCGAGCGTCGTTTCCTCTCCTTCAGCACTCGAGTCCAGATGTAGGTCGATGGAACGACGACTCGCTGCGGCGGCGGCCTGAGCCAGTAGAGGAAAAAGATGACTCCGGCGGTGAAAGCGAGAAGGAGCGCCATCGTCGGGCCGGCGAGGCCGAAGAAGCTCATCGCAGAAACCGATCCTGGCGGAAGATCTGGATCACCAGGTCCTCGAAGGGAATCGACGTTTCGGTCCTGGCGTAGCCCCAGCCGTACTTGGAGCAGTAGGCCTCGAGGCCCGCCTGGTGCTTCTTCATCTCTTCGTCGTAGGCCGTGAGGAGCGTCGGCGACAGGCGAAGACGGTGGGAGCTGCCGTTCTCCGAATCCACCAGCATCGCCTCGTCGGGGAACTGGGGCTTCATTTCCTCGGGGCTCAGGATCTGCACGTTGAACACGTCGTGCCGCTGGAAACGCAGGAAGTCGAACGCGGGCTCGAGCCCCGCGGGGTCCATGAAATCCGAGGCCACCACCACCAGCCCGCGGCGGCGCTTCGAGCCGAAGTACGTTCGAAACGTCCGATGGAGGGACGTCTCCCCGCTGGTCGTCATGCGGTCGAGGAAGCTGAAGATCCGCCAGATCTGGTTTCGCCCTCGTCTCGAGGCAATCTGCTCCGAGACGCCGGCGGAGTAGCCGATGACGCTCACCCGATCGAGGTTCAGAAGGCCGATGTACGCGAGAGCCGCCGCGACTTTCCGGGCGTAGTCGAATTTTGTCGGCTCGCCGAAATCCATCGAGAGACTCGAATCCACGAACAGATAGATCGGGAGATCCGCCTCCTCATCGAAGATGCGGAGGATGAGCTTGTCGAGCCGGAGGTAAGCCTTCCAGTCGACGTCCTTGGTATCGTCCCCGCTCACGTAAGGACGGTAGTCGGAGAACTCGACCCCCGTGCCCTTTTTTCGCGCCCGGTGCTCGCCCCGCATGTGGCCGGGCAGCATGCGGCTCGAGATCAGCTTGAGGTACTCGAGCTTCTTGAGGAACTCCTCGTCGAACAGCGTGGCTACGGCGGCCATGGGGCGGTCCGCATTATAGACGAAGCCCCGCTTACGGAAAGGTTCGGAATGGGAAGGGATTGAGTTAAGATCGCGGCCTTCGAGGAGGGAATAGAGAACCACTCATGAGCACGCTTTCGAATCCTGTCGTGGAGCCGCGCGGTTTTGGAGCGACCTCGAGGCGGGACGGATGGTGGATCGCCCCTCTCCTGACCTTCCTCGGTCTTTCCGCATTCATCGTTTACGCCACGTGGGCGGCCTTTCAGGGCGAGCACTACGCGTATGGGAACTACCTCTCGCCGTTCTACTCGCCGGAGATTTTCGGCGATTCGCCACATAGCTGGTTCGGACCAAAGCCCGCCTTCTGGCCCGGGTCTCTTCCCTTCTCGCCGGCGCTCCTGATCCTCTGGGCGCCCGGGGGCTTTCGACTCACCTGCTACTACTACCGCGGCGCCTACTACAAGGCCTTCTGGGCCGACCCTCCGAACTGCGCCGTGGGCGAGCCTCGGAAGTCCTATTGCGGCGAGAGCGCGCTGCCGCTCATCCTCCAGAACGTCCACCGCTACTTCCTCTATTTCGCCCTTCTGTTCCTCCTGGTGCTCTCCCACGATGCGTGGAAGGCGATGTGGTTCGCCGATCCCGCGACCGGGGCCGCCGGAACGGCCGCGACAGAAAGATTCGGTATCGGCATCGGGAGCCTGGTGCTGACCTTGAACGTCGTCTTCCTCGGGGGATACACCCTGGGGTGCCACTCCCTGCGGCACCTGGTCGGCGGGTTTCTCGATCGCCTCTCGGGCGCCCCGGTGCGCAAGCGGGCGTACGTCTGCTCGAGCTGGCTCAACCAGCGCCACATGAAGTGGGCCTGGGCGAGTCTCTTCTGGGTCGCGTTCTCGGACGTGTACGTCCGCCTCTGCTCGATGGGGGTCATTTCCGATTGGAGAATCCTCTGATGGCGGGGGACGCGAAAAGCCACGAGCATGACGTTCTCGTCATCGGTGCCGGCGGCGCGGGGCTACGCGCCGCCATCGAGGCCTCGGCCCAGGGCGCGACGGTAGGTCTCGTCTGCAAATCGCTCCTGGGGAAGGCCCATACGGTGATGGCCGAAGGGGGCATCGCCGCCGCGCTCGCGAACGTCGACGAACGGGACGACTGGAAGACGCACTTTGCCGACACCATGCGGGGAGGCCAATACGTCAACAACTGGCGCATGGCGGAGCTTCATGCCCAGGAGGCTCCCTTTCGGGTGAGGGAGCTCGAGGCCTGGGGCGCGGTCTTCGACCGCACGTCGGATCAGAAAATCCTTCAGCGGAACTTCGGCGGGCACAAATACCCTCGCCTCGCCCACGTGGGCGATCGCACGGGGCTCGAGATGATCCGGACGCTTCAAGATCACGGCATCCACCTCGGGATCGACGTGCACATGGAGTGCACCGTGGTGCGCCTCCTCAAAAACGGCGACCGGGTGGTGGGCGCCTTCGGTTACGACCGCGAGCGCGGACACTTCCGGGTCTTCAAAGCGAAGGCGGTGGTGCTCGCGACCGGAGGGATCGGCCGCGCTTACAAGATCACGAGCAACAGCTGGGAGTACACCGGCGACGGGCACTCCCTCGCGTACCACGCCGGGGCGGACCTCATCGACATGGAGTACCTCCAGTTCCACCCGACGGGAATGGTCTGGCCTCTGAGCGTCCGCGGCATCCTGGTCACCGAGGGAGTCCGGGGTGAAGGCGGGGTCCTTCGCAACAACCTGGGCCTCCGGTTCATGTTCGACGACATCCCCGATCTCTACAAAGGGCAGACCGCCGACAACGAAGAAGAGGGCTGGCGTTATACTGGGGGCGACAAGAACGCGCGCCGTCCACCCGAGCTCCTCACCCGCGACCACGTCGCCCGCTGCATCGTGCGGGAGATCCGCGAAGGCCGCGGTAGCCCTCACGGTGGAGTCTTTCTCGACATTTCCTGGATCAAGGAAAGAATCTCGAACGCTCCGGAGCACATCAAGCGGAAGCTTCCCAGCATGTACCATCAGTTCAAGGAGCTCGCGGGGATCGACATCACCAAAGAGCCGATGGAGGTGGGACCCACCACCCACTACGCCATGGGCGGAGTGCGGGTCGACGGCGACACACAGATGTCGCGGGTGCCCGGGCTGTTCGCCGCCGGTGAATGCGCGGCGGGCCTTCACGGGGCGAACCGCCTCGGTGGGAACTCGCTCTCCGACCTCCTCGTCTTCGGAAAGCGCGCGGGCGAGCACGCTGCCCGCTACGCGCGCGAGCACGGGAGCGCGGCGACGTTGGGACGAGAACTGGAAGAGCAGGTCGAAGCTGCCTCGCGCTGGGCTCTCGCCCCGCTCGAGCGTCAGGACGGGAGCGCCGACGGACACAACCCCTACGCGATCCAGCACGAGCTCCAGGAGAGGATGCAGGAGCTCGTGGGCATCGTCCGGAACGAGAGCGAGATGAAGAAGGGGCTCGACGTGGTCGCGGCGCTGAAGGAGCGGAGCAAGAAGGTCCCGGTCGGCGGAAACCGCGACTACAACCCCGGGTGGCATACCGCGCTCGACCTCGAGAACCTTCTCACCGTCTCCGAGGCCGTGGCCCGCGCGGCCATCGAGCGCCAGGAGAGCCGGGGAGCTCATTTCCGCGAGGACTATCCCGCGAAGGACCAAGCCTGGGGGAAAACGACGCTCGTCTTGACGAAAGGCAAAAGCGGCGACATGGAGCTCCACCGCGAGCCGATCCCGGAGATGCCGGCGGCGCTGAAGCAGATCGTCGAGGAGAACAAGTGATGGCGCAGGCGACGTTCCGGGTCTGGCGTGGCGGGAGAGAAGGCGGAGAGTTCAAGGACTACCAGACCGACGTCAACGAGGGCATGGTGGTGCTCGACGCCATGCACCAGGTCCAAGCGGAGTCGGCGAACGACCTCGCCTTGCGCTGGAACTGCAAGGCGGGTAAATGCGGCTCCTGCTCCGCCGAGATCAACGGCATGCCGCGGCTCATGTGCATGACCCGGCTCTCCGACATCGCCCTCGACGAGCCGGTGGTGGTCGAGCCCATCCGCTCCTTCCCCCGAGTCAAGGACCTGGTGACCGACGTCTCCTGGAACTTCGACGTCAAGAAGAAGATCAAGAAGTTCAAACCGAGGCCTCCCGACGCCGCGGACGGCACCTGGCGCATGGCTCAGGAGGACATCGATCGTGTCCAGGAGTTCCGGAAGTGCATCGAGTGCTTCTTGTGCCAGGACGTCTGCCACGTGCTCCGCGATCACCGCAAGCACCAGGAGTTCATCGGCCCCCGGTTCTTCGTGCACGCGGCCGCGCTCGAGATGCATCCTCTGGACACGGAGAACCGGCTCCCCGAGCTGAAACAGGCGATGGGCATCGGGTACTGCAACATCACCAAGTGCTGCACCAAGGTCTGCCCCGAGCACATCACCATCACCGACAACGCCATCATCCCGCTGAAGGAGCGCGTGGTCGACGAGTTCTACGATCCGGTGAGGAAGCTCTTCCGGATCTTCACCGGACGTTAGAGAAAAGCAAGACCGTGGGCGAGTACAAGCTCAAGTCGATACAGAAGGACGCGATCCGGTCCGCGCTCGACAAGGCCGTCTGGTACCGCGCCTTGAACGAGCCCCTCGAGGCCGAGAGCATCTGCCGGGACGTGCTCGAGATCGAGCCCGACAACCAGGAGGCGCTCGCAGCGCTCCTTCTCGCCCTTACCGACCAGTTCACCCGCGGTCTCAAGAACCGCTACCGCGAGGCGAAGGAGCTCGCGGAGCGGCTCACGAGCGAATACGAGCAAGCGTACTACTCGGGAATCATCAGCGAGCGGCGGGCGAAGTGCCAGTACCATCAAGGCACGCCGGGGTCGGGCCATCTGGCGTACGAAGGGATCAAGATCGCGATGGCCCATTACGAGAGGGCCGAGAAGGTGCGGCCCGTTGGAAACGACGACGCCCTTCTTCGCTGGAACGCCTGCGCCCGGCTCCTGATGCACTCTCCCGACATCCGGCCCGAGCCCGCATCCTCCCACGAGCCCGTGGAGCTCGAATGATGGGAACGACGCGAGCGTTCTTTCTCTTGGGTCTCGCGGCCGCGGCCCAAGTCCCGCAGAAGCTTTCGCCCCCGGCGCTGAACGAGATGGTGGAAACCGAGCGGGCGTTCGCCGCGATGGGCGCGGAAAAGGGCGTCCGAGAATCCTTCTTCGAGTTCTTCGGGGAAGAGGGAATCAGCTTCAATCCCCATCCCACGAAGTTCCGCGAGTACGCGCGCAAGAACCCTCTCCCCGACCCGCCCCCCGCGCGCGAGCTCAAGCTGGAGTGGTGGCCGGTATACGGCGACGTGGCGGAATCGGGAGATCTCGGCTACAACACCGGGCCCACACTCGTAACCGACTTGACCCCGCAGAATCGTCTATCGCGTCATGGTTATTTCTTCTCCGTGTGGAATAAGCAGCCGGATGGAGTCTGGCGCGTGGCGGTGGACATGGGTGCGGATTCGCCCGGCCCCGATCCGGCGCATCAGGATCGGCTTCGCTACGAGCGAGCTCTGCAAGAGCCCGCCAAGGGGATTCGGCCGCGTGACGCCTCCCAGGGGCGACAGGAGATCCTGGATATCGAGTCCCGCTTCGGCGAAACCCTCGCGCGGTTGGGCGTGCGCGACGGCTATCTCCGTGCGGTAGGAGAGCACGTGCGGCTCCATCGTGTGAAGAACTTCCCCTTGCTGGGGAAGAAGGCCATCGGCGACTTTTTCGCGAATCGGAAGCTCACCGTCGTCGAATGGGAAGGCATCGACGGCGGAGTCTCGGCCTCGGGCGAGCTCGGATTTTCCTACGGACGCTACGAAATCAAGCACCAGGAAGCGGCCGGAGAGCGCTCGGAGAAGGGCTATTTCACGCACGTCTGGAAGCGGGACGCGAACGCCGAATGGAAGCTCGTTGCCGACGTCGCGAACCCTTGGCCCGAGGAAGCACTTTGAGCGTCTAAATTCTGAATATCCGCCGCGCGTTCTCGCCGCGGACCCGATTTCGGATATCGCTCGCGAGGGCGTCGACCCGCGCGAGACAGCCCGCCATGTCTCCGATGTTGTGGGGATAGTCGGAGCCATAGAGCACGTTCTCGGGGCCGCAGACGCTGACCGCGAGCTCGAGCGCGTCCTGCCGGAAGACAACCGAGTCAACGTAGATCCGCCGCATGTACTCGCCAGGCGCGACGCCGGTTTGGGCCCGGCAGGTCGGTATCTTCTCGTGGCAGATGTCGAGCCGTCCGATGAGGTACGGGAGCGCTCCTCCGCCGTGAGAGGCGATGAGCTTCAAATTTGGATAGCGGTCGAGAAAACCGTCGTAGAACATGCGCGCGAGCGCGATCGTGGTGTCGAAGACGAATCCCACCGGGGGCACGAGGTTGTGCTTCGACATATCCATGTCGCGCACTCCCGGGGGCGCCGTCGGATGCACCAGCACCGGAAGGGCCGCCTCATCGATCGCTTGCCAAATCGAAGAGAACGTCGGGTCCGTCAGCGATTTTCCGTCGACGTTCGCGAGCACCATCACGCCGACCGCTCCTTCTCGACGGGCTCGCGCGAGCTCCACGAGAGCGAGGGAGGGATGCTGCCACGGAAGCGAGGCAAACCAGCGAATTCGATCGAGGTAGGTCCTCTGGGCCGACGCCATGTCGTCATTCAGGATCCGGGCCGCCTCGAGGCTCGTCGCCGCATCGCCCCAGTAGACGTTGGGGCAGGTGAGCGACACCACGGCCACGTCCACCCCCGCCCGGTCCATGTTCCGGATGCGTAGATCGTAGTCGAACATTTCCGGAAGCGGCGTCATGAAAGGCGCCCCGTCCATGTGAATGACGTCTTTCAGCGCTCCGACGGGAGCGACGCTATAGCGGGGTCCACCCCTTCGCTTCAAGAGGTCCAGCCACTCCCGATGGAGCATGTGGGTATGGACGTCGATGGCGGGGTTTCTCATGGACCTGACTCAGCGACGAAATGCGATCTTTCCATCGACGACGGTGATCTCGGCCCGGAGGTCGAGGAGCCGATCGGGGGATACGCTCAAAGGATCCTCGGAGACGACGACCAGGTCGGCGAGCTTCCCCACTTCGATGCTTCCCTTGAACGTCTCCTCGAAACCCGACTCGGCGGCCCAGATCGTGTGCATCCGGATTCCGTCCATGACGCTAATGGCCTCCTCCGGATCCACCTCGGTTCCGTCACGCAACGTCCGGAGAACGGCGCGGGTGATGGGGAACCAGGGGTTGATGGCCCGAGTCATCGTGCCGAGGGTGTCGGAGTTGCCCCGAGGATGGAAGCCGCGCTCGATGAGGGTCTTGATCGCATAGGAGGTGACTCCCGAACGCGGGCGCCGGGCTCCGGTCGACGCCCAGAGGAACGAGGCCTCGGGAACGGGAATGATTTTCGAGCGCGCCATCCGGGTGTATCTCTCCTCGGCACGATTCAGGACCACGGCGTTTCCGAAATGCTCGATACGGTGGCGCGCGTCGGTGCGCGGGTGCTCACTTTGCGCCGCTTCGAAGGCATCGAGAGCGATGTCCTGCGCGCGGTCGCCGATGGCGTGGATCCAGATCTGCCAGCCGGCCTCGTGAGCAGCCAGAACCTGCTTCGCGAGAAGCTCTTTCGATCGAGACAAGGTCCCGCGGTTGTCGGTCGTCCCCGGGTGAGGGTCGTAGGTCGCGGCGCTGACTCCCGCCCCGTCGAGAATGACTTTGACGGCGCCGACCTTGAGCCAGTCGTCTCCGAAGCCGGTTCGGAGGCCGGTCTTCAGCAAGTCCTCGAGCTCGAACGCATACCCCGGCCCGATGAAGTAGCTGATGGAGAGCCGTACCGGAAGCTCCCCCGAGTCCTTCAGCTCCTGGTAGATCCGGACGGGCTCGACGGCATGAGGCATCTCGTAGACCGTGGTCACGCCCTGCGCGAGGAACAGATCGTGGAGCGACTGCCGGATGGAGTCCCGCATCTCGCCATAGCTCGGCGCCGGAACCTTCGCGAGCCGGTCGCCGTCTCGCGCAAGATCAGGGGATCTCCGTCGGGACCGCGCTCGATCGTTCCGCCTTCGGGGTTGGGCGTGTCTTTCGTGATCCCCGAAGCCTCCGCCGCCCTCCGGTTAATCAGGAAATCGTGGGCGCTCCAGCGGAGAAGGACGGGGTGATCGGGAAACTCGCGATCGAGGTCCGCGCGCTCGGGCATGGGCTGGGCGTAGGTCCCCTGCCCCACGATCCAGGAGCCCTTCGGAAGCTCGGAGGCCCGCGCTTTCAGTTTCGCGAGGATCTCTTCCGGCCCCGAAAGAGGCGGTACCTGGATCTGCACTCGAAAATGCTCGTTCTCCGCCGTGCCGTCGATGTGGGTGTGAGCGTCGATGAACCCCGGGAGAAGGGCCCGGCCGGAGAGCTCCACGACCTCGGTTCGGGGCCCGATCCATCGAGAGATCTCCTCGTCGGTTCCGACCGCGGCGATGCGGTTTCCTATGACCGCGACCGCGGAGGCGATCGTGTCCTTCGCATCGACGGTGAGGACCTTCCCGCCGCGCAGGACGAGATCGGCCGCTCCTTGAGGCTCAGGCTGGAGCCAGGAGACGGCGGAGAGCAACATTATCTTCAAGCTCACCATGGGGCGGAAGTATACTCCTGCGGCTTCCAACGAATATGCCCACGACTCGCCCTGTCCGCAGCAAGGTGCTCGGCTTCGCGGTCGCTCTCTCGGTCATCACCTACCTGGACCGGGTGTGCATCTCGACGGCCGCCCCGTACATCACGAAAGAGCTCGGCCTCACCATGCTCCAGATGAGCGTGGTCTTCAGCGCCTTCACCCTCGCCTACTCCCTCTTCGAGATCCCCTCCGGCTGGCTCGCGGATACCCGAGGCGCCCGCTCGGTCTTGACCCGCATCGTGCTCTGGTGGTCGGCCTTCACCATGGCGACCGGCGCCGCCTGGAGCTACGCTTCGCTCGTCACCATCCGTTTTTTCTTCGGTGCGGGAGAAGCCGGAGCTTTCCCCGGAGTCTCGCGCGCGTTCTCCCGCTGGTTTCCACTCCGCGAGCGCGGGCGCGCGAACGGTTTTCTGTTTCTCGGCTCTCGCGTGGGCGGCGCCATAGCACCCGCTCTCTCCCTTCTCCTCATTCACCAATGGGGCTGGCGGTGGAGTTTCGTCGCGTTCGGAAGCATCGGCATCGTGTGGACGTTTCTATGGCACCGGTTCTTCCGCGACGAGCCCGAGGAGCATCCCGCGGTGAGTGCGAGCGAGCTCGAGTGGATCCGGCAGGACGGCCCAAGGGAAAAGGGTCATGCCCCCGTCCCCTGGGCGAAGCTCCTCAAGAGCGGAAACCTCTACGCCATCTGCGGCATGTACTTCGCTTTCGGCTACGGTCTCTACTTCTACTTCACCTGGCTTCCGACGTACCTCATTCAGGTCCTCGGTTTTTCCGCGTTCGCGGGAGGCGCCCTCGCGGGACTTCCCTTCGTTCTCGCGGGAGCGGCCGATCTTCTCGGGGGATATCTGACGGATCGTCTCTCCTCCATTCGGGGACTCAAGGTGGGCCGTTCGGTCCTGGGATGCTGCGCCTTTCTCGGGTCCGCCTTTCTGCTATTGGGATCGACGGCAGTCGACGAGCGGCTTCCGAAAGCGATTCTCATCGCCCTCGCCCTCGCGTCCGCCGATCTGGGTCTCGCCGCCGCATGGGCGGTCTGCCTCGACGTGGGACGAAGGCACGCCGGTGTGGTGACGGGCGCGATGAACACCTTCGGGAACCTCGGCGGCATGCTCGCGCCTCTCGTGGTGGGCTACGTGGTCCAGAGATTCGGTTCGTGGAGCGTCGCGTTCCAGGTCTCGGCCGCGATCTACGCCATGGGCGGGCTTCTCTGGCTTCTGATCGATCCGACGCGCCGCCTCAGCATTTCGTAAGGACCGAGTCTTGTGCCGGGAGAGAGCGTCATCGCCTGCCCGCTGGCGCGATTCGGCGCAGCTCGTCGAAAAAGTTCTGGATCAAGACGACCCTGTCCCGCCTGGCCTCGGCCTCGTCCCCCGAGGCCTTCAGCACAGCCACCCGCTCGCCGTCCGGGTGCAGGTCGTAGCTCCGGCCGACCCGCAGGGACACGAGCCCCGGCGACCACACCCGCGGCTTCTCGGCGCGGAACGAGTCGCCTTCCACGGTGTACGGAACCACCATAATCCTCCCGTCCTCCTGGTAGAAGAGCTCTCTTCGGCTTCGAGACCACGTGGGCAAGATTCCGGAGGCGGTGGAGACCTGCCACTTCCCCCCCGGACCCGGGAACGGACGCACGTACACCTCGACGCGTCCGGACTCGTTGGAGGTATGCGCCAGCCAGAGACCGTCCGGCGAAAAGGCCGCCTGGGATTCAAAGAAGGGGCCGTTCAGGAAGACCGTGGGCTTCCCCGGTTTCCACCCGGAGGCCTCGTCCCCCGTGAGTGGCAGGATCAGGATGTCCCAGATCGTTTGCGGGTTGGTCTCTTGGAAGGCCAGGAACTTCCCGCTCGGATGCCATGATGTCGAGTATTGTTGGTTCTTGCTCTCCGTCAAGCGCTCCGCCTCGCCCGTCCCGTCGGCTCGCTGCCAGTAAAGGTTTTGTGTCGTCTGGTCCGCCCGCGCCGAGGAAAAGGCGATGCGCCGGCCATCGGGGGTCCACATGGGACCCTCATCTACGTCCCGGTGGCAGTCGCGTGGGAAATCACTCTCCTGGTCCGCGCGGCCAGGGTCGAGCTCGGCCGTTCGGTTCGAAGCTTCTGCGACGACATCTTCTCCAACCCGGCGTTTCAACCGCTCGATGTCAACTCTCGAGCAGGCGATGATCGCGGACGAGGTTCCGATTCTGAGAGTCCCGTTTGACGCCCTCATCTGTGCAGCGGCTCTAAGCCTCGGGCTTCCGCTCTTGACCCGCGACCAGGCGATCGCGGAGTCGGGCGTGGTACACACCATTTGGGAGTGAGCCTCTGGAGCGCGCTGCGCTTCAGCGGCTCGGCGATTCGCTTTGTCTTGTGGAGAGCCGCTCGTCAAGATGTTAGCGGTCGAGCACGATATCGATCCCCTCCAGGACCCGCTCGAGTAAAGGAGCCGGCAGCCGGGCCACGTGCTCGGTCAGCAGAACCTTGTCGACGGCGATGATCTGAGATGCGTTCGCAACCGAGTCGTGAGGAAGACCCGCCACCCGCCTCTCGATGAGCACGTTCCCCGGAGCGTCGGACCAGGCCAAATTGCTGGTGAGCGGAACGCAGATGACGGTCGCGATTCCGCTGCGATTCAAGGGATCGCCCTGGACGACAATCACGGGCCGCCGAAATCCGGGGCCAGAACCGCTGGGGGCCGACAATTCCGCCCACCAGACGTCGCCCTGCCGGATCACCATTCGGTCCGTTCGAGGATTCGTCGGGCAGCGTCTGACACGAGCGTATCGGGCCGCGTGTCGACACTCTCGCAGACGCGGTTCATCTGCTCGGTGATCGCATCTGGATCGTGGCGCAGTACGTACTCAGCGACCGCCTCGCTGTAGAGCTGGCTTCGAGACTTCCGAAGCCGACGCGCCAAGCGCTCCGCTTTCTTGAAGATCCCGTCGGGTACCGAGATAGCGGTTTTCATACCAATAGTATAACACTCCCCCGGGAGCCGCCGAGTCACTGCTCATCGCCTGACCTCGTCGGCCCCGCGGACGCTTCCAGGGCGGAATCGCAGGCATCACTTGGGCCTCAAGCGTTGTGGGATGCAGTAGAGAGCCGCTTCCGTCCGCAGGAGGGATCTCCTCAAAGACACGCACTTCAAAGACCACTACGACCGGCTTCGTGCCAAGGGCCACAGCTACGCCAGAGCCTTGAGAGGTGTCTTGGACCGCATTCTCCTCGCCATCGCCGTCGCGATGCTGCGCGACCAGACCCTCTACGACCCCGCGCGGCGAGTGCGCGGCGACGACTTCAAAAAAGGGGTTCCTCTTGACCAGGAGTGGGGAGTCCATCCCTCCAGCCCCGAGGGGTGAAGCCATCTCGTAAGGATCGAGTCTTGTGCCGGGAGAGAGCGTCAGGCTCATCAGAAACCGTTGGCGGCCGGCGGCCACGTCGTAAGTCTTATCACCACCAGAGCCTATTGCGTACCGCCGTTCGAAGAGAATCCGATCGAATCCACACGGCGCCTTAGCGCAGGGGCGCAGGCCCGGTGTACTCGAGGATGTAGAGACCGCCGGTATCGCGGTCGTTGACGTAGATCCACCCCTTCTCGTCGACGTACACGTCGTTCACTTGGATTGCGCCCGTCCGGTTGCCGGGAGGGGCGTCCGGGATCAAGAACGCGATCTCCTCCGGCCGCTCCGGATCGGCGATCGAGTACACGCGCACGCCGCCGGCGAAGAAAGTCCCGACGACGGTCTCCTTCAGCGTCTTCGAGTAGGGACCCGGCCGGTTCACGTGGATGTTGTGGGCCCCGAATCGACCTCCGCGCTCGCAAAGCTCCTCGAGATTCGGGGGCGTCGGAAAGACGGCGAAGGGACGCGGTTTCTTCTCATCGGCGATATCCACCATCCAGATGCGCTTCGGCCAGTCCTCGCACCGATCCCGCACCGCCTCTTCCGCCGCCACGAGAAGGTTTCGCTCGAAGAGCGGGAACGCGGTGTGGGTGTATCCGACTTCCGGCGGATACCAGGATCGGCGCGCAACGAGCCTCGGACGCGCGCGGTCCGTGATGTCGAGGATGACGACGCCTCCGTCGATCCAGCCGACGTACGCGCGGTCAGGGCGTTCCGGGGAAACGAAAGCGGAATGCATGCGGTACCCGCCGTCGATCTTCAAACGCGGCGGCGGAGGCTCGGAGTCGCCCTTGCGAGTCCCGGGCATCCACCAGCGGCCGACTTCTCGCGGTCTTCCCGGGTTGCGGAGGTCCACGATCATGAGGAACTGATCGTCGCTCGGGTGTGTCGGAACAAAATCTGCCGCGCCGGTCGCGAGATACGCGTATTCCCCGTCGACAAACCAGACGTAGTGAACGCCCCGGGAGCGCGGCCCGGAGGTGTCGAAGAACGCGAGATCCTTGGGAGCCTCGGGAGAGGAGACGTCGTAGACGCGCATCCCCGCGTGGGGAAGCCCGATGCGGGCCGTCTGATGAGCGACGACGAGGATCGTGCCCGAGAGCCCGAGCGAGTTACAGCGAACGTCGGGACTCATGGTCGGAACCTGGGTGACCACGTTCGGCGCGCGCACGTCGGTCACGTCGACGACGCTGAAACAGATGGGAGCGCTCTCGTGCGCGAGAAAGAGGATCCGGCGGCCGCCGTCGTACTCGCGCAGCGCCAGCCCCTCTCCCCCGTTTCCTTTACCTTCGAGATCGCTGTGGCCGACGATTCGCATATGCTTCGCTTCAGGCTCGGCGCCGCTGGCGGCTCCGGCCAACAGAAGCAGAGCGAAAAGCGACCGCATGAGGAGGTACAGTACCACCCGTGACTGCCTATCGCTTCCGGTGGGTGCTTCTGGTCCTGGCGTTGATTTGCCTCTTGGCGGGACTGTGGTGGACCGCGGGTCCATTACTTTCCGGGAATGAAGACGAGGGGAGCACTCGAATCGCGCTGCCTTCCGTCTTCCTCCCCACGCCGTGGTTGGCGGCCTACCTGGGACTCGATTCGGAGATGAATGACTACCGAGCGCAGCTGGCGCTTTTCTTCGGACTGCTGCTCGTCACGCAATGGATGTTCCTTCGTCCTCGACGGGGTTGGAACGTGCGTATGGCCGAGA
>Ga0326597_10004177_pt1 | contig 20413 bp, 15 predicted proteins | sample RVTome_12_FD_203789 | JGI IMG/M metagenome (GOLD analysis project Ga0326597, IMG submission 203789) | Soil microbial communities from uranium-contaminated site in the Upper Colorado River Basin, Wyoming, United States - RVT100D185 | ecosystem: Environmental > Terrestrial > Soil > Contaminated >...
CCTGATTTTAAACGCCATTCAGGCGATGAAAGAGAATGGCACGATCATCCTTCGGAGCCGGGCAGTGACCACGAACGGAACACAACCGGCGGCGGAATTCGTTCAAATTGAAGTTAAGGATAACGGCGTTGGCATTCCAGAAGCAAACCTGCAGCATATCTTCGATCCGTTTTTCACCAGTAAAGATGAAGGAAGCGGGCTCGGACTCGCGGTTTCCCACCAGATCGTTCAGGAACATGGGGGATTTGTAACGGTTGAAAGTAAGGTCGGAACGGGGACGTCTTTCTTCGTCCATGTGCCGGTTGGGTTGCCGATTCGCCCGACTGGCCAGATGAACACGCAAGTGAATGAAGCGAATCTTAATCATCGATGAATCTGAAGTTATCCGCGAGACCGTTGAGCTCATTCTCGGACATGAATTTATCGTCTCCAAGCGGGCGCACGGGGGTCAGCAGTTCCGTTTTGCAGATGCCAACGAAGAGATCGATCTAATAATTGTTGGCGTGGCGCCGCAGTTCGGTGCCGAGGCCGAGAATTTGGCGCGCCTCTCGGCCCAGTTGCCTTACGCTGTGCTGTTTCTCGTGGATTCCCAATCCACGGCGCGCATCCTCGAAAAAACTGCACAGGTCAGTTGCCTTACCAAGCCCTTTAATCCGTACGAGCTGCGTGCCCGAGTCGAGCAGTTATTGGCACGGCCGACGGTTTTGCCGCGTGCCCCTTTGCTGGCTGCATCCGAGCCGCCCAAAGGTCTGGCGCGCTTTATAGAGTATCCCTACGTAAACCGCAGCGTGGCAAGTTTGGTCCAAAGATTTGCTGCGACTCGGTTACCCATCATGATTTCCGGTGAACTAGGCTGCGGCCAAGATAATGTCGCTCGGGCCATCCAAACCCTCCAGCCGAATATACGACTGCGAGTAGCCGTTAACCTCCCGGAACTAACCACTGCTTACCTGGCGCAGAAAAGCTTGCAGTTGTCGCAGTGGCGGGCTGTTGACGCGAGCGCGCCGATTCTGCTGATCGAAAATCTCGACAAGTACGATGCGGTGGGACAATCACTGCTCCTGAGTTTTTTGCAGGAGCAGGAGGAGCAGGGTGTTCCGGCGTGCATTCTGACGACCGCCACGGGCGACCTACTCGAGCAAGTTTATGGCGGCACATTTCTTGCCGCGCTCTATTACAAATTGGCCACGCTTACGCTCAGGCTGCCGCCGTTGCGGCAGCGCGCCGAGGACATTGCGCCACTCGCCGACTGGTTCGCGGCGAGTTACGCGACTCGGTTGCAGATCATCGAGCCGACATTTTCCGCCGAGGCAATGGAACGGCTGAGGAATTATCTGTGGTTTGGCAACCTCCATGAAATGGAAGCGGTGATCGCGCGCACGCTGGCCTTCCGTGGCGGCGGTAAAATTGACGCCAGCGATCTGGTTTTCGATTTTGGCGGCGACCCAGTGGTGGGGGTTAAACCCTTTGAGCTGGCTCGTGCCGCGGCGCCGGCAACAAATTCCTTGGCCCAACCTAAACTAGAAGTGTATAATGGGAATTCAAACGCGACTGGGTCAGCCAACGGCTATGGCAAGCCGGTGGAATTGAGCGTGGTGATTCATGAGCTCGCCCATGAGCTCAAGAATCCGATGGTGACGATCAAGACTTTCGCTCAATTGCTGGGCGATCGATACCAGGATGAGAATTTTCGCGCTCGCTTTCAAGAGATCGTCGGCGACGATATCGAGCGCATGGACGATCTGTTGGAAGTCATGATCGAGTTCGCGGATTTTGCCCAGCCCAAACCGAGCAAAGTGGCGCTCGGCGATAAGTTGTTAGGTGTCGCCAAGGAGATTCAAAGCGAGTCGAACCAGCGGCAAACCCGTTTCGAATGGAAGCGCAATGGCGCCGACCATGAGGTCCGCACCGACGAATCACAACTGACTTTTATTCTGAGAAATGTGCTGTTGACGGTTCTATCGAATGCTAAACTGGGAAGTGAAATTGCCGTCGAAATTGCCCCCAAAGGATCGGTCACCATCGCTTACCTGCGGGAGGGCGCCCGGGTGACTTCGATCACTCATTATTTGACTGATTCTGCAGCGCAGCCGAACAGCGGCATCCTGCCGCTGCGAATCTTGTTGGCGCAGCAATTAGTCGAACGAAACGGTGGCCGGTTCGTCATGGATCAGTCCGACCCGGATAAAGATATTTTCAGATTGGAGTTCCCTATTGGATAGCACGGAAAAAAAAGCCGATTTGAGCCAACCGTTGGTGTTGGTGGTCGATGATGAGGCCGGCGTACGGCAATCGTTGCAACTCGTTTTCAACAAAACTTATCGGGTGATCGAAGCCCCGTCCGCGGACGAAGCGATCCGAAAATTAACCGACGAAAAGCCCGATGTTGTACTGTTGGATATTATGATGCCCGGCGCCGACGGCCTCGCGGTCTTAAAGCAGATCAAGGGGATCCATCCGGATTGTCAAGTCATCATGCTGACCGGACTCAACACCGCGCGCACGGCCTTCGCCGCCAAGGGCACCGGCGCTTTCGATTATGTGACGAAGCCGTTCGACGTTGTGGAATTAAGATTGCGCGTCGAGCACGCTTTGGAAAAAGTGCAGCTGTCCCGCGAACTGGAGCGGCTAAAGGAAGAAGTAGGACGGAAGTACGGCATCGATCACATCATCGGAAAGTCGAAACAGATCATCGATATCTTTAAAGCCGTGAGCATGGTGGCGGCTAAGAAGAGTACGGTATTGATCACCGGCGAAAGTGGCACGGGCAAAGAATTGATCGCCCGGGCGATCCATTACAATAGTGACCGGCGCTCCAAGCCGTTTGTGGTGGTCAATTGCGCGGCGCTGCCGGACACCTTAATTGAAAGCGAGCTCTTCGGTTATGAGCGCGGCGCTTTTACCAACGCGTCGCAAAAAAAGATTGGCCGTTTTGAGCTGGCCCATGGGGGGACGCTCTTTCTCGACGAAATCGGCGAGCTTAATCTCAGCACTCAGGCAAAATTTTTGCGCGCTATCGAACAAGAAACCTTTAGCCGGCTCGGCGGCACCGAAGAAATTAAAGTCGATGTCCGGGTCATCGCCGCGAGTAACCGCGAGTTAGAACAGTTGGCGAAGACAGGCGAGTTTCGTGCAGACTTGTTTTATCGGCTCAATGTCGTTGCCCTGTTCTTAGCGCCGCTGCGTGAACGGCGCGAGGATATTGCTCTTTTGCTCGATCATTTCTTGCGCTTGAAGTCGCAGGAGCATTCCATCTTGATGAAATCCCTATCGCCGGAAGTGGTTGATTTCTTCACCGCGTATCCCTGGCCGGGGAATGTTCGCGAGCTGGAGAATGTGATCGAGCGCCTGACGATTCTAACACCCCATGACACCATCTATCTGCGGGATCTGCCGGTGGGGATGCGCTCCACCGACCAAACCGCGACCTTGAAAGAAGATGTTTTGACCGGCTCACGCCCACTCAGTGATGCCGTGGACGAATTTGAGCGCGAACTGATCGTTAAGGCGTTGCAGCGCACCGGCTTCAATCAGACCAAGGCGGCTTCGCTTCTGGGTACTAGCCGCAGAATCCTCAAATACCGCATTGAAAAGCTTAATATCAATGATCCCAACGATGTCGTGGAAGAAGCAAAATTATCGACATAGTTGGACAAATTTGTTCCTCTATTGCGACCTGGGACACCCCTAAGTTCTCTTTAGGCCTGCAAAGTTAATCATTTACCTTTTGCTGGCGGATGGCATATCCCTTGCTCAACCTTGGGATCATGGACACCAGCAAACCGCACATCCTGATCGTCGATGATGAGATGGGGCCACGCGAATCACTCAAAATGATTCTCAACCCCTACTATACGGTTCATACCGCCGACCGCGGTGCTCAAGCCATTGAAATGCTCAAAGAGATTCCCGTGGATCTGGTGACTCTAGATCTCAAAATGCCCGGTTTGACTGGCATCAATGTTCTAGAGAGAGTCAAAGAGCATGATCCGGACATCGAAGCGATCATCATCACAGGCTACGGTTCGCTGGACACTGCGATCGAAGGGCTGCGGCTGGGCGCATTCGATTACATCTCCAAACCTTTCGATGTGAATCACATTCTAGCGTTGGTCAGGCGTGGATTGGAGCGGCGTAACGCCAAAGCGCGGCTGCGGCAAGTAAAATCGGACTTTCTTTCGAACGTGTCCCATGAGCTCAGAACGCCGCTCAGCGTTGTCGTTGGCTTCGTCTATTTGCTGCTGAACCAAGTCATCGGCAAGCTCAGTGACGAGCAGCAAAAAATTCTCGAAACGGTCTATCGCAATTCCGAAGAGCTGCTGGAGCTCATCGATAACGTATTGTGGATGACGTCACTCAACGTCGGTGACAGTACCACGGCGATTGAAAAATTTGACGCTGCCGAGGTAGTCGACGCAACCGTCAAACGTTACGAAAAGCCCATCCGGGAAAAGGGGCTGGCGGTGAATTTACAGCTTGCTCAGGGCGAGATTTCAATCGTGAACGACCGCGCGAAGGTCGAAAGAGTTTTGCAGAACGTCTTCAATAATGCGGTCAAGTTTACTGCACAGGGCGAAATAACCGTCAAAGTTTGCCCGTCTGCCGATCACAACCGCGTCGACTTTGAGGTTATCGACACCGGAACGGGAATCGAGGAAAGCAAGCTAGCTGCAATTTTTGAACCCTTTCACCAGGCCGATAACTCGTCGGTGCGTTCATTCTCTGGATTGGGACTCGGTCTGACGGTGGCACGACGAATGGCGGAACTCATCGGCGGCAGTCTCAAGCTTACCAGTCAACCGAACGTCGGCACCCGAGTGTTTATGAGCTTTCCGTCACAGGCGAGCAGTGCCGCGCCGCTGGCGGTCGAGCAGCGTAAGTACGGATAAGCAAATTTTCCATCTCGCAATGTGTCTTGATAGTCTCCCTCAATTAATATGATTGGGTTTGTAGCCTAAAAGCTTCTCAATGGGCTTTGAGCGCTGAAATTGGCGCCGACCGTCGCAGCTTCGACCAACGGAATATTTCACCACATTGGCACGAAGGGCACGAAGGTTTGGGATGATTTTGGCTCCGAACTTCGTGCTCTTCGTGCCCTTGGTGGTGCACGGTCTTTTCTCACTCTAGCAATACGGCATCGGCCTTATCGACTTCCTTGAGTCTGACTTCGACATTACCGTCGCTCTTTAAATAAATCTTCTTGCCGACGTAGTTGGCTGCGATGGGCAGTTCGCGGCCGCCGCGGTCGATCATCACCGCCAGGTGAATCATGCGTGGGCGGCCCAAGTCGATCAAGTGGTCGACCGCCGCGCGCACCGTGCGCCCGGTATGCAATACATCGTCGAATAGCACGACGATTTTATTGCCGATGTCGAACGGGATGCGCGTGTGGTCGATGGTGCCGCCGGGGAGCAATGCGTTGAGATCGTCGCGGTAAAGCGTGATATCCATCTCGCCGATGGGAATCTCCTTTTTGTGGCGTTTCCTGATGATCTCAGCGAGCCGCTTGGCGATGTAGGGGCCGCGCGTGCGGATGCCGATGAAGACGACTTGATCGAGGTTGCCGTATTGTTTCGCCATCTCGCGCGCGAAACGCTCGAAGGTGGTCTTTACTTGTGCAGCGTTCAGGATGCGCTTTTTCTTTGCTTTGTCGATTGCTTTTGCCATCGTTACTCCGATGCGAAGACGGTGCTTAAGATTTTTCTCCCGCAAAGGCGCAAAGGCGCGAAGTTAACAAAAGAATTCGTGACTTTCCCCAACTTGGCGCCTTTGCGGGAAACCTCAATTCGATCCCATTCTATCTGGTTAAAAATTTTCATTGGCGACTTGGATCATGGTTTCCATGAGTAATTGTGTTCCTAAGCCGATATCATCGGGTGAGGTCCATTCCTGCGGGTTGTGACTGATGCCGCGCCGGCTCGGAATGAAAATCATCGCCGCCGGCGTAATCTTCGCCATCTGCATGGCGTCATGGCCGGCGCCCGACGGCATGATCTCGTAGGCGATTTGCTTTTGTTCGCAGATTGCCTTTGTCCGCCGCAGGAGCCGTCTATCCAGCGGTACCGGATCTTCTTCGCGGATCGTCAAGACTTCGACGCCGAGGGCGCGCCTGCGGGCTATGCTTTGGGCTTCCCGCTTGACCCTGCGCGCGACGCGATCTTTCGATTGAGCGGTGGTGCTACGAATGTCGACCAGCAGTTCGGTTTTCCCGGGCACGGCGTTGATCACGCCGGGCTCGATATTCATGGCGCCGACGGTGCCGACCACGCGGCCTTTCGCCATTGACGAATGTTGCCGGGAGACCTTTTCCACATATTCGATCAACTGTGCCGCGGCGACCAGGGCGTCTTTGCGCATCCCCATTGGCGTTGTGCCGGAGTGATCGGCTTGGCCTTTGAAAATTATTCTAAACCGGCTTGGCGCGGCGATGGTAGTGACCAGGCCGATTCTTTTGCCGATCGCTTCAAGGATCGGGCCCTGCTCGATGTGTAGTTCCAAATAGGCCTTGAGCGTTTTCGGATCGCGCGCTAGGCCGCGCAGTTTGTTTGGCGCGATGCCAAGACTCGATAACACGTCGGCCAGTTTAGTGCCTTGGGCATCGACCGCATTGGCGAGATCTTTTGCGCGCACTTCGCCGGCGACCAGGCTACTGCCGAGAGTCGAAAAACCAAAACGGCTCGATTCTTCGCCGACGAAGCAAACCACTTCGAGCGGCGAGCGGATCGAAATCTTATTCTCGCTAATCGTTCGAATCGCCTCCAGCGCACCGATCACGCCCACCGGCCCGTCGTACTTGCCGCCGTGAATCACGGTGTCGAGATGGGAGCCGGCCAACAGGGCCGGCGCTTTGGGATCGCTGCCATCCAGCCGCCCGAAGATGTTGCCGATGCCGTCGATGTGAATTTTCAGTCCGGCCTGGCGCATCAAGTGAATCAGCAGCTGGCGGCTGCGTAGTTCTTTAATCGAGAAAACCAACCGCGTCACCGAGCCCCGGTCGCCGATGCCGATGCGGCCGATGGCGTTCAAATCGCGCATGAGTCGGCGCCGGTTGATGGAAAAACCAGTGGTCGAATAAACTATTTTCACTTTTCTAACGGTCCGCATGAGAGTCAAGTTTTTTAATTCTACCAGCTTTGACGCATATCGAACAGGATCAGTGTTAGCCGCGGGTACTTTGACGCTTTGGGCGGTAGAGACATAAGACTCTAAACCGAGCACAAAATACCTATTGACATTTATTGAAGTTCGAATTAAGAAACCGGCTTTCCGCTTTAGTGAATCGTTTTGTCGGCTAATCTTTCCGTCAAACAGCACTCTACGGGGGTGTCGATGAAAAGGTCCAAAGCGATCATTCTCTTTGCGGCCGCGCTGGTGTTGAGCCATCTCGCTCTCATTCCGGCCCTATGCCTCGCCGCAGACTATTATCTCCACACCACAACGTCGGACGCCATTGATAACAACCCGCCCACGGCGACGACCGCGAAATTCAAGGATTCGCCGGCGGTCAAGCGAACGAGCTACCAGGAGATTGGCATTTGGTCGGCAGCACCATTGATTGCACCGATGCAGCTAGAATCGCTCGCCAGTTTGGTAATTTGGATCGGGCTCAAAAACAGTGACGATCAGGGGACATACTTCGATCTGCGCGTTGAAATCTGGAAGAACCGGGTCGCGATTGCCGCTGGGGAAACCAAAAACATCCGGGGAGTGACACGCAACCCGGCCAAAGCGAAGCAAGTCGAGGTTCCGTTTGGCGCCATCACGGGCAGCCAATTCAACAGCGGCGATATTCTATCTATCCGTATTCTCACCAAAGTGGCGGACCGTGGCGGGCACAACAACGCGGTCGGCCTGCGCTTGTACTACGACGCGGTCAGCCGTCCATCCAGGCTTGGCGCGACGTTCGGCGCATTGCCAACGAAGCTGGTCGTCGCTTCAGTAAATTCCGGCGCGAATCCAAGCGCCGGTGACGCATTTTCCGTGACTGTGCAGTCGCAAGACGCGAGCGACACTCCCGCCAACGTGTCGAATGAAACCGCGGTTAGCCTGTCGCTCACGGCGGGAACGGGGACGTTGGGCGGAACGCTTGCTGGGGTGATCGCTGCCGGCACGAACCAGCTAACGTTCAGCGGCGTGACCTACACGAAAGCCGAGAGCGGTGTCGTGCTCACGGCAGCGCGTACCAGCGGGGACGAGCTAACGGCAAGCGACAGCGCGCCGTTTTCCGTAAATCCGGGAGTGCCCGCTCGCCTGGCTTTTTCGACACAGCCGGGAAATAGTACAGTCGGCAGCCCGCTTGCGGGTCCACCGACCGTGGTGATCCAAGATGGTTTCGGCAATCTCACAGCATCAACGGCATCGATCACGGTAGCGCTTGGAACCAATCCGGTAGGCGCCATTCTCAGCGGCACAACGACTAACAGCGCCATTGCCGGCGTCGCTTCGTTTAGCGATTTGAGTGTCAACCAAGCCGGTACGGGCTACACGTTGAGCGCGTCGGCGGCGGCACTGACCGGTGCGACCAGCGACAGCTTCAGTATCACGGGCAGCGCGGGAGTCAGCTTGGCTGCGAGCCCCGCTTCGCTCGCGGCCGGTAATCCCCTCACCGTGAGTTGGGCGCAGATTCCTAATCCCACTCAAGCTGATTGGATTGGTCTCTACGCTCCCGGGAGCGACGAGAATTCCTACCTTAGCTACATCTATGTGAGCTGCACAACGTCGCCAAATGTCGTGGCTCAATCGGGATCATGTCCGTTCCCGACTTCCAATTATCTCGCCCCAGGAATTTATGAATTCAGACTCTTCACAAATAATTCCTATACTCGACTCGCGACTAGCAACCCGGTTACGGTCACTGCCGGGCTCATCTTGACTGCCAGCCCCGCAGCGGTCCCAGCCGGCGCGACTGTCACTGTGGCGTGGACCAATAATCCCAACCCTAGCAGTACTGATTCAATCAGGTTGTATGGCATCGGTACCGGCTTCGTGGGAGCGCCTCTTTATGTGAGCTGTACACAAACCCCGACCGTGCCGCTAGCATCGGGCTCCTGTCCCTATGTCATGCCCGCATCTCCTGTCCCTGGGCACTACGAATTCAAGCTGTTCACAAACGACACCAATACGGTGATCGCAACGAGTAACCAGGTTTCGGTCGTGCCGCCGAGCAAGCTCGCGGTTTACATTGATCAGAATGCGACAGCTGGGCCGCCTGGATTTTCTCTGACAGTTGAGTCACAAACAACTTCTGGGGCTCGTGCCAACGTGCTCACAGATACTACCGTTTCGATTGGCCTTAAGGCCGGTACAGGGGTGCTGGCCGGCACGCTCACCGGTATGATCCCGGCAGGAAGTAGTCAGGTGACGATAGGCTTGGCGACTTACACTAAAGCCGAGAGCGGCGTAGTGGTGACCGCTACGCGCACCAGCGGCGACCCGCTCACGACGGCGGATAGCTTGCCGTTCACAGTCAGCGGCGGAGCCCCGGTTACGCTCGTTTTTGTTACCCAGCCGGGAAATGCCACGGCTGGAAGCACGATACCGGGTCCGCCGACGGTCGCCTTTCGGGACGTCTTGGGCAACGTCACTTCCTCGACCGCTGCGGTCGCTCTCGCAATCGGCACCAATCCCAGCGCGGGAACTCTTAGCGGGCACATGACGGCGGTGACAAGTACCAGCGTTGCCTTTGCCGCGTTGAGCATCAATCAACCTGGTGACGGATATACGCTCACGGCTTCCGCGGACGGGCTTACGAGCGCCACCAGCAGTCCTTTCAGCATCACTTCGCCGGCTGGCGGTGGTGTCATTTCCGGGGCGATCACGCGGGTCAGCAACCACAGCGCGATCAGCGGGGCCCTAGTGGAGGTTTACCAGGGCGCGACGCTCAGGGGCATGGCATTTAGCAATGATTCCGGCAATTATTCGATCGACACGCTGGGCGCAGGGAGTTATACCGTCCGGGCATCATTCACAGGACTGGTGCCGCAGGTGGTCAGCAACGTGGCGGTCGTCGATGGAAACACGACGAATGTTTCGCTTAGTTTGAACTTTGGCATCGCGGTTCAGACGCCGGTCGCAGCGGCGACAATAACTGATTTCAGCGTTTTGGTGACAGGCCATTTTGACAGGTCGCTGGCTTCTGAAGTGGCAATTACAGTGAACGATTATGTCGCGCTTATCGACGGTGACGAGTTCGCCGCGTTCGTTCCGATGGATTCACAAACGACGACTTTGACGGCAACATTAAAAGATAGCCTTGGCAATTTAATCGCTGGCGATGCGGTGCCGATAACGCCGCAACCGCCGACCAGTGAACCCGTGCTGACCTTTCGACCATTTCCGGCGATAGCATTGGCGTCGACGCCCGTGAGGTTTACCCTGGTCAGTCGAAACGAGATATCTCAACTCCAGTTGGATGGCAATGGAGATGGGACAATAGATTTCGCCGGGACCACGTTGGCTGACGTAAGTGTCACGTTTGCCGAGCCGGGGCTCTATTTGCCATTTGTGACAGTCACGGACACAGCCGGCGCGTTGTTCACGGACTCCGCGATTGTCCAGGTGCTTGATATCACGCAAATGGATGCGCAGTTGAGGGCGAAATGGCAGGGGATGAAGAGTGCGCTATGGAATGGAAACACGAACGAAGCTGTGAGCTACATTGTTAGCAATAAGCGAGTCGACTACCAGAATATGTTCAATAACCTGGCGATTCCGTTTGCATCCATCGATCAGATGCTGGGCAATATCACCTATCAGGCGGTCAACGGTTTGGAAATCGAGTACGAAATGCTCATGAACGACGGCCCGGACGGCGATGTGTCGTACCTAGTTCTATTTTCGCTCGACCTAGACGGGGTATGGAGAATTAGTTTTTTCTAGTTGCCAAACCATGAAAGCACGACACTGGGTACTGCTAGCTGTCCTTGGCCTGTTCGGCGCGTGTAGTTACCGCTTCTTGGGCGGCCTGCGCACGGCCGTTTATCATGGGCAAGTCGTCGATGCCGAAAGAGGTACAGCGATTCCCGAAGCCGTGGTTACGGTGGTTTGGTATCGGGCGGGCATCGCCTTCGAAAGCCATCCAAAATTTTTGCTTAACGCGCATGAAACCGTCACAGATATTGACGGCCGTTTTTCGTTGCAGGTTTCGTCTGGACTCGATTGGAATCCGATATCCACACGAGTGGACGAGCCGTCGATAGTTGTCTACAAGCCGGGATATGAACCGCTTTGGGGTGGGACGGAGATCCGATACGGATTCAAAGGTAACCAGCTAGTGGAAAGCTTGAAGAGGGGAGCAACAATCAAGTTGCGGACGCTCGAGGCTGCTAAATTAGCGAGCACGAGATATATATCACCAGGAGCAGTATTAGGAGGGGCAAGCGTTCCACCCGAGCGAATCCCAAACCTTATAAGAGCCATTAACCTCCAGAGTAAGATCGCAGGAGTAGAGGCCTATCCGAAGCCATCCGAGAGTGAGGTTGTTCCATGAAAAGTCCATGGACGTATATTGTCTGGGTCATGATTATAGTTTCGCTACGATCCTATGATTGCCACGCGTTCGACATTAATGCGCATGCCGCGATGAGCCGTCGCGCGATAGACCCAAAGGTCACACACGCGGCCAAAGTCGACAGCTACCTGAAAAATACTCTACGGTTTGAGTTTTCAAACGGAATTGCCCACATCGTAGATTCAGGAAAAAGGGTCGATGACCTTATCGCCGAAGGTTCGATACAGGAAGACTCCCCCGTTTCGCGGGTGCTGCATCACTTTCATGACCCGACGCGTACATGGGATCAAGCGGGCGAGAGATTCCCGCCGGGCATCCCCCTGGGAAATTCGTCGGTTGTTTGGAGTCAAATGTCTCCCCAAGGCGCCTGTTGCGGCAACTATGCATGGAAGGACGCCAGAGACTCGTTTCATAAGGCATTGACGAGTACGACGACCTCGGAGAGGAAGAGTTGGTACGCCAAAACATTCGAGACGTTAGGCCATCTCATTCACCATGTTCAAGACGCGGCGGTTCCTTCCCATACCCGAAATGACAACCACCTGCAGCCGTTCGGTTTCACCAAGCTCCCGGATGGCGATCCGTTTCACCAATGGGCCGATAGTCCCATTGGCTTAAACCAAATCAACAATGTAAACGAAGCGATTCGATTCGATCCCACTATCCTCAATCAATCAAGCGCAAATCCTTTAGCCCCCGTTCCGATCGCCCGAATCATCGACAAAACGGACGAGGACTTTGGAGTCTTGTCGCCCAATTTGAACATCGGCCTTGCGGAATATTCTAACGCCAACTTTATCAGCAAGGGCACGGCGCGATCGACGACCTATCTCTACCCGCGTTATTCACAATTACAGTTTGATAGTGTCGAGACACTGCCAAATGGCAAGCGGGTGCGTTACGCCAGATTCCGCCCTGGATTTGGTGAACAGGATTATCGAGTTGGGGTGTCCAGCAGAATGGCGCGATTCGTTAACTCCACCGTGCCGCCGGATTCGATCGATTTTGGACTCGACGATAAGGTTCACGAAGACTACGGGAAAAAGCTTTTCCCCCGCGCCATCGGCTACTCGGCGGGGCTGATCGACTATTTTTTTCGCGGCAAGATCGACTCAACGCTGTGGTCTTCTCCAGGTTACGTATTGACTCCTTTTAGCGCGCGCCCGGCTTCGATTCGCGTTGACAACGTTTCGATCAAGGCTGAGGGTAGCAACGAGCAAGGAAACCAAGGTACTCTGCGTTTAGTCTTGCTCTTTTCGTTTAAGTTTGCCGATTCTCCGGATGGCTACCCACCGGTGGTAGTCTCTCACGAAGTTTCCTTCAGTGGCGGTACGCAAACGGTGGTATTCCCGTTTGACTCATTGCCTTTCCCACCATCATACCCGGCCTTGTCCGGCAGTCACGCCTATGCTTACTGGGGGCTATTGGTTTACAAGGGAGCGCTGGGTCAGGAATCCGCGGCGGTTGCTGCAGGAAGCGATTGCATCGATCCGACCGCCGGGGCCAGGTATCCTAGGTGGTACCAGTTTGAGCACTCCGTGCCAAATCTATGGTTTGTTAACGAGGACGCCGCCTATATTCATTACGGCTGTTGATGCGCGCCGTGTTTTTGACCAGCTATTTCCACACTCGTCATACTGTCTGACAGGTCAGGGAATTCTCGCGGGTTATTGACACGAGGCGTGTCGCGTCCCAACAGATTCGGAACACTTGACGAGTGATCGAAACAGGCGTCGGCCTTGGAACGTTTGAACCGGCATAAGCCATTGAACGGAGCGCAGCGCTTGAACGGCTTGAACATATTGAACGATCCTCGGTGCACGGCCGCAGAGCGTTCTCAGGACTGAGCGGCAGTTTAGTAACGTGCGCGCCAGTCGCGTAGATCGCGTTGGCGATTCGGACCTTCGGTGAGACTAAGGCGATTCCGCCGGCGCCGGAGTAGTCGTCGACCAGTGTCGTTTTGATGCACGGCATCATGCTAATCGTCGGCATCAAGGAATCGACGATACTTGCATAGATAAAGATTTGATCGCGACGCCTTTCGCCGGCGCTGCGTAGAATCTGGGCGAAACAGCGTTCGCGAATTGCGATCGAGAAACGTGAATGTCAAAAGTAAAGATGCGACCCCGGTCTTCGACGGGATGAGTGAGAGTAGAATGGCCATAGATAGGCGGAGGAATCCGCCAGGAGGCCGCGATGGCCAAACCGAGTCGGTGGAATGCAGAGAAGCGCTACCAAATTGTGAAAGAAACGCTGAGCCAAAAAGAACCGATGGGACAAATCGCCAGACGGCATCAAGTGTCCGAAGGGTTGATCTATCGGTGGCGGGATAAATTCTTTGACGGGGGTAAAGCGGCGTTAGCGTTCGATGGGCGCAACGGGAGCCAGGGCGAGAAAGCGGCACGGGTAGCAGAAAAACGTAACGGTCGAGCAGCTTGCCGTTGAAATCAAACAGCGCTTTGTCCCTGGTACTCCGCATGAAAGTGTGGCGGATTATGATCGCGGTAAAACATGCGGATGATTATACCAAAGCATACGCTGATCGTCGGCGTGACAGCTCATCCTCAAACAACGAGGGGCAGGTGTCTAACCTGCCCCTCGTCACACACAGATGCCGTGACGGTTTCACTTACGCCTTCCCCGCCTCCTTCAACCCGCGCAGCACATTCTCAGGGCTCAGCGGCAGTGTTTTGATGCGCACGCCCGTTGCATTGAAGATCGCGTTGGCGATACACGCCATCGGCGGGACGCAGGCGATTTCGCCGGCGCCTTTGGCGCCGTAAGGGCCGGCACCGGGATAGCCTTCGACTAAGGTTGTCTCGATGCGCGGCATCATGTTGATGGTCGGCATTAGATAATCCACGAAGCTCGGGTTCATGGTGCGGCCGTCTTTGTCGAAGACGACCTGCTCGCAAAGCGCCTGGCCGATGCTCATCGCGGTGGCGCCTTCAATCTGGCCTTCGACGGCGGCTTTGTGGATCGGTTGGCCGATGTCGTGGACGGCGACGTATTTCAAGATTTTCACGTTGCCGGTGTCCGGACTCACTTCAACGATACAGGCATGCGCCGTAAAGGGCTGCGAGCTGCCGTGGGCTTTTTCTTCGGCCATTAGCTGCAGGTTGTCGCAGTAACCGCGGCCAATGACTTCGCCAATGACGGTGTGCGCGTTGGTGGCGACGGTCGCCAGTGACACCGATTTGGACGGTGTGCCTCTAACCCTGATCTGCCTGTCGACGATCTCCAGATCCTCCGGGCTCGCTTCGAGCTGGCGCGCAGCCATTTTGAATAACTGATTGCGCGCGTCGATGGCTGCGAGTCGTGAGGCGGTGCCGGAAACCAGGATGCCGCGGCTACCGACCGTGCCGGCGTCCCACGGGCTGGCGTCGGTGTCGACATTGGCCACGGTGACGTCGCTCACTGGGATGCCGAGCTCTTCGGCGACAATGAGCGGAATACCGAACCCGGGGATGGTGCCCATGTCGATCTTGCCGATATGGACCGTCACCGAGCCGTCTTCGTTGATTTTTATCGTGGCGCCGCCGCCGGGACCGGCGCTCTCGATCCATGAGCCGGTGGCCATTCCGATGCCCTGGTTTTTTTCCAGCTTGACGTTGCCCCAGCCGATCTTCTCCTTGGCGATGCGGATAGTCTCACCCAGTGAAACATCGCGTAGCTTGGGCACGCCGACGATCTTATCGCCGGCTTTAGGAATGTTCTTAAGGCGGAATTCCGCTGGATCCATGCCGAGCCTGGCGGCGATGGAGTCCATGTGGGATTCGACGGCAAATGCCGCCTGCGGGCCGCCGGGGCCGCGCACCGGGCCACAGACCTGTTTGTTGGTGTAAACGGTATAGCCGTCGATATGGCAGTTGGGCATCAAGTACCAGCCGCCGAGCATGTTGGTACAACGTCCGCCGGCCTGTACGCCAAAGCCGGAATAACCGCCGGCGTCGTAAATCACTTTGCCGATGCGGGCGACGATGGCGCCGTCTTTTTTCACCCCGGTCTTGATATACATCTTCGCGCCGGAGCGAATCGTCGTCGAGATGGTTTCTTCAGCCTTGTCGAGGACAATCATCACCGGCCGCTTGGCTTTGATCGCCAACAGCGCACAAATCGGCTCGACGGCAGCGCCCGAGGTGATGCCGCTGCCTTTGCCGCCGAAGCCGCCGCCCAATTCGGCGGATATCACGCGCACGTTGTTGAGGGGCAGGCCGAGCATTTTGGCGACCTCTTGGCGCACCGGAAAGGGTGCTTGGGCGTTGGCCCAAACGGTGAGCCGACCGTTCGGTTCCACTTGAGCCGCGGCGATGCGCGGTTCGAGGTACTGCGGATGGATCATCTTGGTTTCGTAAACTTCGTCGACGACAATGTCGGCTTCGGCCATCGCTTTCTCGGCATCGCCGACGCGGACCGTGGCGAAGCCGCAGACGTTTTTGACTTTGACGCCTTCGGGCAGGTTTTTCGGCAGCGGCATGTCGTCGTGCAATGTCGGCGCATCGGGCCGCATGGCATCCTCTTGATCGATGAGCACCGGCAGCGGTTCGTAGACGACTTTGATTTTCTTGAGCGCTTGCTTGGCGATCGCGGGGGTATCGGCAGCGACGGCCGCGACCGGGTCGCCCATGAAACGCACTTTGTGACGCGCCAGGATGTAACGGTCGATATAACTGCGGCCGTAACGCACATCCGGCGCATCGGCGGCGGTGACCACGGCGTGCACGCCGGGCAGCGCCTTGGCTTCGCTGGTGTCGATGCTGACGATTTTGGCGTGGGCGTATTGGCTGCGCAGAATGGCGCCGTGCAATTGGTCTTTGAGCATCAGATCGATGCCGTAAACGCCCTTGCCAATGACCCGCTCGACGCCGCCCATTCGCGCCGGGCTGGTGCCGATTACTTTAAATTCTGCTTTTGCCATGATTTAAGCCCTCCCTGCGATGCGCGCGGCGGCGAGATGAATCGCGTCAACGATTTTGTTGTAGCCGGTGCAGCGGCAAATGTTGCCGGAGACCGCTTCTTCAATGTCTTCCGCCGTCGGTTTGGTGGTGCGGTCGAGCAGCGATTTCACCGACATGATGAAACCCGGCGTGCAGTAGCCGCACTGCACCGCGCCGGTGTCGATGAAGGCTTGCTGCACGGGATGCAGTGTTTCGCCATCGGCCAGGCCCTCGATGGTGGTGATCTCGGCGCCGTTGGCATCGGCGGCCATGGTCACGCAAGTGTTGATCGGCTTGCCGTTGTAAATCACCGTGCAGGCGCCGCACTCGCCGGTGTTGCAGCAGAGCTTGCTGCCTTTCATTTCCAAAGTGTCGCGGAGAAATTCCAGCAACGACGTCGACGCCTCCGCGCTGGCGCTGACCGCGTTGCCGTTAATTGTCGTATGGATCGTAACGCTCATGATGCGACCTCCTTGCCGGTGGCGGCTTTCCAAGTTTGTTCGAGACCGCGGCGGGTCAAGGCTTCGACGATCCAGCGGCGGTTCTCGGCGCTGCTGCGCTGATCGCTGATCGGGCTCGACTCGCTGGCCGCCAGCGCTCCGGCTTGTTTAATCAGCGCTGCGGTGAGCGGCTTGCCGCGCAAGAGCGCTTCGGTCTTCGGCGCCCGCAGCGGTGTCGGCGCTACCGCGCCCAGGCCGATGCGGACATCTTGCACCTGGTTCTTGCCGCTGTCCGGCGTTAGCATGACCGCGACGCCGACCATGGCGATATCCATGGCGCCGCGCACGGCGTGCTTCAAGTAAACCCCTTTGCTGCCGGCTGCGGGATAGGGAATTTCGATTGCCGTCAATAACCCTTTGGTCCCCATGCTGGTCTTGCCCGGTCCCTGAAAGAACGAACTGAACGGCTCGGTCTTCTCGCCGTCGGTGAAAGCGATCTTGGCTTTGGCGTCGAGCACGAGCAGCGGCGCGAGGGTTTCGCCCGAGGGCGAGGCGCGGCCGATGTTGCCGCCGATGGTTGCCGTGTTGCGCACTTGCAGCGAAGCGAACTGATGCGCCGCTTCCCAGAGCACCGGTAATTTGTCCCGCAGGATCGCATTGGTTTCGAGCTCGCGTATGGTCGTCAGTGCGCCGATGCTCAGGCCGCCGCCGTTTTCCTTGATGCCGCTCAGCCCGGGAATTTTCTTAATATTCACCAGTGAGCCCGGCTCTTCTTTAAACTTTATGTCGACCATCACATCCGTGCCGCCGGCGATGAGCTTGGCTTCAGCGCCGTGCTGGGCCAGCAACGCCAAGGCGTCGCTTAGCGTTTTCGGTTCAAAATACTCCATAATTGGGTAGCCCCCGTTCTCGTAGAGTTTCGATTTACGTTAGACAACTTTCATAGCCCAAGTGGAAGTTCTCTCGCAAGGGGTGGAACCTCGAAAGTTCCCGGCACCCTTCCATTCATCGAGGATTTTGTGTTGGTGTCGGGGCGCAATGCATTGCGTCCCGACAAGGTCAATATCGTTTACACTTTAAGCAAGTCACCTTGCAGTTTTTGCTCGCCAAGAATATAGAATCTTAAAGCAAAGCTGATAACTGGCGAAATTTGCACGGCGCAAGGAGACTTTATTTCATGAGATTGCCGCACCGCGACCCGATTCAGTTGGGGGTGACAGCTTATGAAGCGTTCCAGGAGAAAGAGGGGATTCCCTCCGTCACCGGGTTTTTTATCGAAGACCTGATGGATGTCGAAGTGAAGCCGTGGGCGCGTATGGGCGCGTTGGGTTCGTATCTGAACATGGGCGAGCAGCAAGAGCACGATGCTTATATCTGCGAGATTCCCGCGGGTAAGCAGACCGAGCCGCAGCATCATATGTTCGAGACGTTGATCTACATCCACAAAGGCCGGGGCGCGACCACGGTTTGCTTCGAGGGCGATGCCAAGCAGACTTTCGAGTGGGCCGCGGGGGCGATCTTTGCTATTCCGTTAAATGTTTCTTATCAACACTTTAATGCCTCGACCGAGCCGGTACGTTTTCTCGCGGGCACCAACGCGCCTCATGTGATCAATCTATTTCACAACGAAGATTTTATTTTTCGTAATCCGTTTCAGTTTCGCGACAGGTTCACGCCGGACCGGGACTTTTTCAATCATAACCAGAAACTGACGGTCCGCTCATGGGAGTCGAATCTCGTGCCCGATATTAATGCGTTTCCTCTCGACGATTATCCGATGAAAGGCAAAGGCGTGAAGATCATGCGCTTTGGCCTGGCCGGCACGACTTACGGTTGTCATGTCCAAGAATTTCCCGCGGGCAGCCGTAGCACATTTCACCGCCATGGTCCGGGCGCGATCGTTTGCGTGACCCAAGGCGAAGGGTTCGCCATGGTTTGGCGCGAGGGCGAGGAGCGCACGCGCTTTGAGATTAAGCCAGGGTCCATTTATTCTCCCGGCGATCTGATGTACCACGGCCATTTCAACACCGGCCATGGGACCCTGCGCCACTTCGCCATGCGCGGACGCAGTCCCAAGTTCAGCCAAGACCGGTTTCGCACCAAGCTGCACGAGATGATTCCCTTCGAAGAGGAGCCGCCCGAAATTCATCCGATGTTTTTAGAGGAGTTGAAGCGTAAGGGCGTGAAGTCGGAGATATCGGTGGTGGAAGAGTAGTAACTGTTCAACGTTCAAAAGTTCAAAGTTCAAGGTCGGGAGAAGAAACATGGCTGAACTCGCTTACACAGACTTTCGTAGCTTTGTCGACGAGGCGAAAAAAATCAGCGACTTTCGGATCATCGAAGGGGCGGATTGGGATGCCGAGATCGGCGCCTTGGTGGAGTCAACCGCCGAGTTGGTGCCGCAGCCGCCGATGTTGATCTTTGACAAGGTCAAAGGTTATCCGGCAGGCTTCCGAGTTTGCAGTTTGCCCTACGCCGCTTACCGGCGTGTCGCCCTGGCGCTCGGATTGCCGACCGACAAACCAAAATTGGAGATTCTTCGACTCGCCGCGCGCAAGATCAAAAACGTTCAGCCGATCGCGCCAAAGGAAGTGAGCAGCGCGCCATTATTCGAGAACAAGCTTACTGGGAAGGATGTCAATCTTCTCAAATTTCCCGCGCTGCGGTTTCACGAGAATGACGGCGGGCGGTACTTCGGTCCGGGCGGCGGGTTGATCAATCAAGATCCGGATAGCGGCTATATCAACACCGGCACCTATCGCATGCAATTGCATGATAAGACCACGCTTGGTCTCTGGATGAGCCCCGGACAGAACGGTCGGCAAATTTGCATGAAGTACTGGGAGAAAGGCAAGAGCTGCCCGGTGGTGGCGAGTTACGGCCAGCATCCGATGGTTTTCATGCCATCGTACACGAAATTTCCTTACGGCCGTTCCGAGATGGAAGTATCCGGAGGATTGATGGGCCGGCCTCTGGAAGTCTTGCGCGGACCGATTACCGGTTTGCCGATACCCGCATCATCCGAGATCGCCATCGAAGGCGAAATTCCGCCGCCGTCGGAAGAGTCCCGCCCCGAAGGGCCATTCGGCGAGTGGCCGGGCTATTATTCGGGCGGCACTACGGGCACCGGTGAGAACCAACCGATCATTCGCGTCAAAGCAATTTATCATCGCAACGATCCGATCCTCGAAGACGAGGCGCCGCTGTGGCCGGGGGCGGTCAAGATGGACCTGCATATCTCCGCGGGTGTGCTGTGGGATCAGCTCGAAAGCGCTGGCGTTCAAGACATTGTTGGGGTCTACAACCACACTTCCTACATGACGGTGGTCTCGATCCAACAAAAATACGCCGGTCATGCCAAGCAGGCGGGGCACGCCGCGCTCAGTTGCGCGGCGGCCAATCGCAACGGGCGCTACGTGGTCGTGGTCGACGACGACATCGACCCGACCAATATGAAAGAAGTTCTCTGGGCGATGATGACGCGGGTCGATCCGCCGACTAACATTGATATCATCGACGGCTGCTGG
>Ga0326597_10004178_pt1 | contig 20410 bp, 19 predicted proteins | sample RVTome_12_FD_203789 | JGI IMG/M metagenome (GOLD analysis project Ga0326597, IMG submission 203789) | Soil microbial communities from uranium-contaminated site in the Upper Colorado River Basin, Wyoming, United States - RVT100D185 | ecosystem: Environmental > Terrestrial > Soil > Contaminated >...
AAGTATCGCGGGCCGAGGCGCGCACTCGCAATCGGGTTTCCTCCGGCGTCCAGGGCGTATGGCCCATGGCCTCGAGAGCGGTATTGAGCGCGGCGCGAATGGTATCCCAGGTATCGACCAGCGTGTTGTCCCAGTCGAACAACAACGCCCGCGGGCGCAAGATCTTCATGCGCCCGGCCTCGCCGGTGCCATTTTGTGTTCTGCCATGTACGTCATGTAGTGCTGACGCAAAGCCATCGTCAGGGCCCCTGGGCGGCCGTCGCCGACCGGTACGCCGTCGATCCGTGTCACCGGCAGAACATAAGAGGTGCTGGAGGTGAGAAACGCTTCGCGCGCCGCCTTGGCCTCGGTCACCGTGAAGGGCCGTTCCGCAAAGTGATAGCCGGCGGCGCGAATGACCTTCAACAGGGACAGGCGGGTGATGCCATTGAGAATGGCCTGCGAGGCATCGCGCGTGACCACGGTATTGTCTTGGGTCACGATCCAGGCGTTGGTGGAACTGCCCTCGGTCACCCGCCCTTCTTCATCCACCTGCCAGGCTTCGTAGGCACCCGCCTCCGCGGCCTTCTGCTTGACCAGGACATTGGGCAGCAGCGCCACCGACTTGATGTCGCAGCGCCGCCAGCGGATATCCGGTGCGGTGATCACCGATACGCCGTCGCTCAGCATCGCCGCCCGGTGCGGCTTCGACTGCCGAGTGGTCATCACCAAGGTAGGCGAAACATTGGCTGGAAAGCTATGGTCGCGCCGCGCCGCGCCGCGGGTCACCTGCATGTACACCAACCCAGTGGTCAGGTCGTTGCGGCGAATCAGCTCGCGGGCGATGAGCTTGATCGTGGCCCGGGCCGCCGGCATGGGGATTCGCAATTCCCGAAGCGAGCGCTCGAGACGGTCCAGGTGGGGCTCCTCGTCGATCAGAACGCCCTGGTACACGGGCACGACCTCGTAGACCCCGTCGGCGAATTGAAAGCCGCGGTCTTCGATGTGCACAGCCCCCTGCCGGTGCGGCAGATACCGTCCATTGACATATGCCAGTCGCGGCATGTCTCGGCGTCCTTCACGCCGGCGCCGGTGCGCCTAAAAGAATTCCAGCTTCACGGAGAACAGTTTTTCGATCTTCTTCACCGCCGCCGTCGCGGCAAAGATGACGACCAGATCGTTCGGCCGCACCACCGTATCGCCGCGTGGAATGATGACCTCCTCGCCGCGTACGATGGCACCGACGATGACGCCTTCCGGCAACTTTGCATCGCGGATCGGCACGCCCACCAGACTGGACGTTTCCAGCGCCTCCGCCTCGATGACCTCGCCGAAACCCTCCGAGATCGAATGCACGGAGCGGATCCGGCCGCGGCGCACATGCTGCAAGATGGTCGAGACCGTGATCGCCCGGGGGCTGACCACCGTATCGATGCCAAGCGTCCCGACCAACGGCGCATAGGTGTTCTTGTTAATCAGCGTGACGGCGCGGCGGCTGCCAAATCGTTTGGCCAGCAGCGAGGCCAAAATGTTGACCTCGTCGTCGTTGGTCACGGCGACCACGGTATCGGCCATGTTACAGCCGGCTTCCGCGAGGATCTCCGGATCCAGCGCATCGCCGCGTATGACCATGCTGCGGGTCAGGGTTTGCGCCGCCAGCTCGGCGCGATTCTTGTCCAGCTCGATCACTTTCATGGAGACGTGCGGGTGCGCCTTTTCGACGCGGCTGGCCAGATTGAGGCCGATATTGCCGCCGCCGACAATCACCACCCGCCGGGCTTCCGTTTCCTCGTGGCCGAATGCCGACATGGCGCGGGCCAGATGCGCCGTTTCGGCGACGAAATAGACGTCGTCGCCGACCTGCAGCAAATCCTCCGGTTTCGGCACGATACCCTTGTCCTGCCGCCATATGCCGACCACCACGATGTGCAGCTCCGGAAACAGTGCCGTCAGTTCCCGCAGCGGCGTGTCCAGAATGGGCGTGTTATCGGTGCAATGAACGCCGATCAGGCTGACCTTGCCATCGGCCAGGGGATGGACTTCGAAGGCGCCGGGAACCCGCAGCCGCCGCTCGATCGCCTTGGCGACCTCCACCTCCGGCGAGATGATGACGTCAATGGGCATGTTCTCGCGGCCGAATAGATCCGACCACATGGGGTCGAGATAGCTTTGATGGCGGATGCGAGCGATCTTGGTCGGCACCTCGAAAATGGAATGGCAAATCTGACAGGCCACCATGTTGACTTCATCGGCATAGGTGACGGCGATCACCATATCCGCATCCGCCGCCCCCGCCCGCTCAAGCACGTCCGGGTGCGAAGCGAAACCCACCAAGCCCTTGACGTCGAGGGATTCACTGATCTTTTCGACCAGCTCGGGCGATTGGTCGATGACCGTAATGTCGGCATTCTCGGTCGCCAGGTAGCGCGCGATGTTGTAGCCCACCTGACCGGCGCCACAGATGATGACTTGCATATTGAGTTCCCGGAAAAGTGCGCCGTGTACGGTTTATTACCGCTCGGGTGCGTTGATGCCGAGAGAGCGAAGTTTACGATGCAGGGCCGAACGTTCCATGCCAACGAAGCTTGCGGTCCGCGAAATATTCCCACCAAAGCGAGTCACTTGCGCCTCCAGATATTGCCGTTCGAAGGCGCCTCGCGCCTCGCGCAAGGGCAGCGACATCATCTCGATACCGGAATCGTTGTGGCGAATGGACGGCGCTATGGCACCGATATCCGGCGGCAGCATGTCAGAGCGCACCGGATCCGACGGCGCGCCTGGCGCCATGATCAGAATCCAATCGACCACGTTACGAAGCTGCCGCACATTGCCCGGCCAGTCGTAGGCCTGCAAAGTGGCCATGGCATCGTCGCTGATCCGCCGCGGCGGCAAGCCGGACACTTCCGCCGCCCGCTCGATAAAATACCGGACCAGATCGGGAATGTCCTCACGCCGCTGGCGCAAGGCCGGCACGCACAGGGGGACCACGTTCAAACGGTAATAGAGATCCTCGCGAAACAGGCTTTCGCCGATCAGATGCGGCAGATCCCGGCTGGTGGAAGCTACCACGCGCACATCCACCTCGACCCGGCGTTCCCCGCCGACCCGCAGGAATGTCTGTTCCTGCAGCGCGCGCACGATCTTGCCCTGGGTTTCCATGGGCATGTCGGCCACCTCGTCCAGCAACAGCGTGCCGCCATGGGCGCGCTCCAAGGTGCCCAGCCGGCCGGGCGAGTCCGGACTCTCAACTCCCGCCTCGCTGCCGAAGAGTTCAAGTTCGAGCCGCTTGGGATGCATGGTGGCGCAGTTGAGGACGACGAAGGCACCGGCCGCCCGGCGCGAACCGATATGCAGGGCACGCGCCACGACTTCCTTGCCAACCCCTGCCGGCCCGGTGATCAAAACGCGGCTGCCCGTGGGGGCTACCTTGGCGATGCCCTGGCGAAGTTGGCAAATCGCCATGGATTGCCCGATCATGTCGGTTTGCGGCCCGACACGCAGGCGCAGCTCCGCGTTCTCCTCGCGCAGGCGGGCCGCTTCAATGGCCCGCTGAACCACCACAACCAGGCGGTCCGCCTTGAACGGTTTTTCGATGAAATCGTAGGCGCCAAGCTTGAGGGCGGACACCGCCGTCTCGATAGTGCCGTGACCGCTGATCATGACGACCGGCACCGAGGAATGCTCGTGCTTGATAGCACGTAAAAGCTCCATGCCATCCAGACGGCTGTTGTGCAGCCAGATGTCCAGGATGACCAGGCTGGGCCGCCGTGTTGCCAGTGCTTCCAGAGTGCCGTCGCTATTGCTGGCTTCCCGTGTTGCGTAGCCTTCGTCGTGCAGGACGCCACTCATCAGCATCCTGATGTCGGCTTCGTCATCGACGATCAGAATGTCACGCGCCATGTTTTCTTAGTTCCCGTATCATACCTGAGCCGGTTTTCGCGATCCGGCCTGTCCGATTATCCGGCAAGGGAAATATCAGACAGACCCTGGCTCCGCCAACTGGAGAATCTTCCAAGCGCAGAACGCCACCATGATCCTCCATGATTTTTTTGACAATCGCCAGTCCCAAGCCGGTGCCTTCTTCGCGGGTGGTCACATAGGGCTCGGTCAGGAGGTGCCGTTCGGCACGCGGCAGGCCTGGGCCGTTGTCCTCCACCGCGATGGCGCGCACCGCGCCGTCGTCGATCAGGCTGACCGTCACGCGCCCCGGCGGCAAGGACGCGGTCCCATCCGCAGCCCGCCGTTCGATGGCGTCCATGGCGTTTTGCAGCAGGTTCGTCAACGCCCGGCCGATCTGCTCCCGATCGCATGGGGCAACGACCTTGAGCGGCGGCGCCTCGAACACGAACTCCACGGCCGGATGCGCCTCTCGCTGTAAGAACAAGGCTTGCTCGATCATCTCGCCCAGATTCTCTGGCGCCATGGTTGGCGCAGGCATGCGGGCGAAAGCGGAAAATTCGTCGACCATGCGGCCGATATCGCCGACTTGGCGGATAATGATATCGGTGCAGGTGATGAATGTTTCGCGATCGCTGGCGATCTCGTCAAGGTATTTACGCTTAAGTCGTTCAGCGGAAAGCTGGATCGGGGTCAAAGGATTCTTGATCTCGTGAGCGATGCGGCGCGCCACATCGGCCCACGCGGCCTTGCGCTGGGCCGACAACAGCTCGGTAATATCGTCGAATGTTGCGACAAAACCGATGATCCTTCTCTTGTCCACCTCGGCGGCAATGCGGACCAGCAAGTGCCGCAGGGTACCATCGGATTGCGCCAGCCCGATGGTTTGCTCGATCAGCTTCTTCGGCCGCCGGCCGGCATCGGCGATGAGCTGGGACATTTCCGGCACCACGTCCGCGAGCTTTCGGCCGCGCAACTGATCTTCGGAGAGCGCCAGCAAATTGCAGGCGGACCGGTTCGGCAAGGTGATCACCCCGTGATCGTCGAGACCGACCACGCCGGCGGACACACCGCCCAAGACCGCTTCGATGAACCGGCTGCGGTGATCGAGCTGTTCGTTCGCTTCGAGCAGTTCCTGGCGTTGACGGCCGAGCTCACCGGTCATCCGGTTGAAGGCGTGGGCCAGGGTGCCAATCTCGTCGGCGGTGCCGTCGATTTCGACGCGGGCGCGCAAATCGCCGGCGCCGACCTTTTGCGCCGCGGCGATGACCAGGCCGATCGGCTTGCTCAGATGGTTGGCGAAGGCCAAGCCGACCCACACGGCGGCAAGCAAGAGCATCAAGGCAACGACGGCAAAGATCAGAGCAAAGGTGATCTGAATGTCCGAACGCTTGCCCTCCATCTCCTCGTACAGTTTGACAGCGTTCGCGGTCACGTCGATATGGGCCAGGACACGCGGGTCGACGAGGCGTCCGACGAAGAGATAGGCATTGCTGAATCCGTCCAGGCGCAGCAAGGCGCGCACCCGATCGTCCGTCTCGGCGGTGAGAATGACGACTTCGCCGTTCTGCGCCCGCTGCAAGGCCCAATCGGGAATTTGCGGATCGAATTCCAGCAGCAGGCTGTAACCGGCTCGGCCGATGACCCGGCCAACTTCGTCGAAAACGACCGCTTCGGTCAACGATCGTACGCCCACCTGGTTTTGCAGGATTTCGTTGAAACCGTCCGGATTGAGGGCCAAGGAGACACCCTGGCGATTCAAATCCTGGGCCATGGCCAAGGCGTCGGCGCCGATGGATTGGCGGTGCTCCTCCAGATAGGCCTGAGCGACGGCAAAGGACTCGGTGACCGCTGTGCGCACCCGGTCGCTGAACCAGCCTTGCAGGCCAAAGCTGAACAGCAGGACGGAAAAGGTAGCGACAATAATGGTCGGCGCGACGGCGACCAGACTGAACAGGGCCGCGAGCCGGACGTGCAAGCGTGACCCGGCCAGACCCTTCTTATGCTCCGCCCACAAGATGACCAGGCGCCGGGCGATCAAGGCACTCAGGCTCAACAACAGGACGAGGTCGAGATTGAGCAGCAGCAGGATATACAGCGGTTCGACCACCACCGGAAAATGTCCGGTCATGGCGGCGAAGGTGACAGTCCCCGCAACGACGGTCGCCACCAGCAAGGCGATGGCCAGCTTGCGCTCGAGGTTGACGCGCTCCGCCCAAGCGGCAAATCGCCGTAGCACGCCGGACCCGCCTGGGGGCGCCGGTGCCGTCAGTCCCGCTTCGGTTGTGCCCTGCATCTGATGGTGGATACCACGCAATGTGGTATTATTGCCACAGCCTATTTAAGGCCGCGAACCACTTGAATGTCCAGATCCCGTATTTTCTTGCGCAAAGTGTTGCGGTTGAGACCCAGCAGTTTGGCCGCCCGGATTTGATTTCCCTTGGTCGCGGCTAGGCACAGCTCCAGCAGGGGGCGTTCCACCTCGCGTAGAATCCGGTCATAGAGGCCGGCGGCCGGGAGGGAGTCCTTGTGGGCGAAGAAGTACGTCTGCAGGTGATGCTCGACCGCACCTCCCAGGGAATCAGCCTCGCGCCCGCTGCCCGCGGCCTCGGCCGGGACCTCGGCCAATTCGTCGCGGACCACGGCGGCACCGATCATGTCCTGGCTGTACAGGGCGGCCAGCCGGCGAATCAGATTCTCCAGTTCACGGACATTGCCCGGCCAGCGATAAGCTTTCAGCGCCTCCATGGCCTCCGAATCCAAAATCTTGGACGGCAGGCCTTCCGCGTGCACCAGGGCGATGAAATGACGGGCCAGCTCCGGAATATCATCGCTGCGTTCGCGCAAGGGCGGCAGGCGGATGGGCACCACATTCAGCCGGTAGAACAGGTCCTCGCGGAACAGGCCCTGCCGCACCATGGCTTTGAGATCCCGGTGGGTGGCGGTGATGATGCGGGCATCGGCACGGATCGGCGTGCGTCCGCCCACGGCGGAATATTCGCCATCCTGCAAGACGCGCAGCAGACGGGTCTGGGCCTCCAGCGGCATATCGCCGATTTCATCGAGAAACAGGGTGCCGCCATTGGCCTGCTCGAAGCGGCCGGGGGAGCGCGTGAGCGCCCCGGTGAAGGCCCCCTTTTCGTGCCCGAACAACTCGCTTTCGATCAGTTCGCGCGGAATCGCTGCCATGTTGATGGCGACGAAGGGCCCGTGCCGCCGCTTGCCATAGCGGTGCAGGGCGCGCGCCACCAGTTCCTTGCCGGTGCCGGACTCGCCGTAGATGGTCACCGTCAGATCCGTGCCCATGAGCCGCGCCAGGATGCGGTAGATATCCTGCATGGCCGGTGAACGGCCGATCAGGGGCAGCCGCTCGTCCTCGCCACCGTCGGGCGGCGGCAGGGCGCCGGGGCCTGTAGGCATGGGCTCGGACAATGCCCGCTCGACCACTACGGTCAACTCGCGCAGATCGAAGGGTTTCGGCAGATATTCGAAGGCGCCCTTCTCGGTCGCCTTGACCGCGGTCAGCAGAGTGTTCTGCGCGCTCATGACGATGACCCGCAAGTTGGGCCGCAACTTGCGGATGCGCGGCAACAGATCCAAACCGTTTTCATCCGGCATCACCACGTCGGTGATGACCAGGTCGCCCTCGCCCGCCTCGATCCACCGCCATAGGCCGGCGGCGGTGCCGGTGGCCCGCACTGTATGTCCTTGGCGGCCCAGGGCCTGGCTGAGCACCGTGCGAATGGCGCTGTCGTCGTCGGCGATCAGGATGGTGGCGCCATTCATGGAACAACCGATCCGCGCGGCGCCTGGGGCAACAGCATGCGCACGATGGTCCGCTGCGGCTCGCCGACGAACTCGATGACGCCGCCGTGGTCGCCGACGATCTTGGCGACCAGGGCCAGGCCCAATCCCTTGCCGCCGCTCTTGGTGGTGACGAAGGGATCGAACAGATGCTCGCGCAATTCCTCCGGGATGCCGGGGCCATTGTCCTGGACGCAGACCGTCAGCGGCAGATCGACGCGGCTGTCGCTGCCCGGAACCGCCAGGCGCACCCCTTGCTGATAGCGCGTCGACAGAACGATCTCGCCGCCGCTGGCCGGCACCGCCTCGGCGGCGTTCTTGACTAGGTTGAGCAGCGCCTGAATGAGCAGATCCCGGTTGCCATAGACCGGCGGCAAGGACGGATCATAGGTCTCGACAATACGGGTGTGGGCGGCAAAGCCGCTCTGGGCCAGGGCGCGCACATGATGAAGGACTTCGTGGATATTGACCGGCGCACGCACCGGTGGGCCGCCGTCGGCGAACATCTCCATGCGGTCGACCAGGGCCACGATCCGATCCGCTTCGTCGCAAATCAGGCGGGTCAGCGGCCGGTCGTCCGTGGTCGCGTTCTGCTCCAGGAGCTGGGCGGCGCCGCGAATGCCCGACAGCGGATTTTTCACTTCATGGGCCAGCATCGCCGCCATGGCGGTGACGGAGCGGGCGGCGTTGCGGTGCACCAGTTGGTCGTCGATCTTGCGGGCGATCGACCGTTCCTGGAGCGAGACGACCACATGGCCCGGCAGCGTGGCCATCGCCGCCGTGCCGACCGAGACATAACGCAAGCCGGTGCGCGGGGTTTCGATGCTCAGGCCGTTCTCGAAGACCGAATGGCCGCCGTCGCGCACCTGCGCGATCAAATGAAAGACCGGACTGTCGGCGGGCAGGATCTGGGTCAGCGGCCGGCCGATCAAGGCCGTGACACCGCTCTGAAAAAACTGCTCCGCCGCGGGATTGGCAAAGTCGATGCGATCCGCCTCATCCACCACCAGCACCGGTTGCGGCAGGGCGGCCAGGATCGCCGAGGTATCGTTTGGCCATTGGGCCACGGACGGCTTGGCGGTGCCGCTCATCATGCCGCCGCCCGATCGATGTACGGCGCATAAAAATCTCGCAGCAAGGCGGCCACCTGCCGCGGATCATCCTCTTGGTTGATGGCGACCCGTGTTTCGGCGGCGCCGAGCAGGGTCGTGCAATATCGATTCAAATGCTTGCGCGCCACGCGAACACCCCGGTCCGTGCCGTGATAGGTCAGAATCGCGTCGTAGTGGTCCAGCATCGCGGCAAGCTGCGCGGCAAGCGGCGGATTGGGCAGAACCTCCCCACTCCGCAAGAACGCCATGACCTGGCGCAGGAACCAGGGCCGGCCCATGGCGGCGCGGCCGATCATCACGCCATCCGCGCCGGAAGCGCGCAGCGCCTCTGCCGCATCCTCGACGGTGCAGATGTCGCCATTGACGATCACCGGAATGCGCACCGCCTGTTTGACCCGGGCCACGAAGTCCCAGTCGGCTTGGCCCGTGTACAACTGACAGCGGGTGCGGCCATGGACGGTCAGCATGCGCACGCCGCAGTCCTCGGCGATGCGGGCCAGCTCCGGCGCATTGCAGGTGGCGTCGTCCCAGCCAGTGCGCATCTTCAAGGTGACCGGCACATCGACCGCCGCCACCGTCGCCTCGATGATGCGCCGTGCCAGGGGCAACTCGCGCATCAAGGCCGAGCCGGCGTACTTGTTGACCACTTTCTTCACCGGACAGCCGAAGTTGATATCGATGAGGGCCGCGCCCCGGTCCTGGTTCAGACGCGCCGCCTCGGCCATGACCTCCGGCTCGCACCCGGCCAGTTGCACCGCCATCGGCACGTCGCCGGCGGTGTGCTCGGTCATCTGCAGGGACTGGCGGGTGGCCCGGATCATGGCCTGGCTGGCGATCATCTCCGAGACCACCAGGCCGGCACCCCAGGCCGCGACCGCACGGCGGAACGGCCCGTCGCTCACCCCGGACATGGGGGCGAGGATGACCGGATCGCCCAGGGTCACATGTCCGATGGAGATGGGGCCGACAGAAATGCCCATAATTCAGGCACCGCCTCGTGTTGCCTAATCCGTGTGCTTTTTTAGCGCAATGGTGCACCGGCGCAAGGGATTTCCCCTGGCCGAGGGGTCTAGGCGAGCAGCACGTCGGTGACGAATTTGACCCCTGGATAGGCCAAGGTCAGCAGCAGATAGGCGAGCAGGATCAGGCGGGCCGCCCGCTGTCCACGCAGGCCGGTGCGCTGGTGCAAAACCAGCAGCACGATGACCACCGCCAGGGCCAGGAAGGTAAGCAGAATCTTGTGGTTGAAGACCAGCAGCTGACCATGGGTCACGTATTCCTCGGCCACACCGGTCAGGATGCCCACGGCCAGAACCACGGCCGCCGCGGCCAGCAGGCGGACCTGCAGGGCGGAGGCATCGGAAATGGAGGGCAGCTTGTGGGTCAAGGCCGTGGGCGCCTTGCGTTTCACCGCCCGCTCCTGCACCAGCACGGCGGCGCCGGCCACCGCCGCCAGGGTGGCCAGGCCATAGGTCGCCACCGAAGCCACGATATGCGCTGCCAGCCAGGCATTCCCCGCCAGACCCAGCCCGCCCGGCGCCCCCGTCCCGGCCCAGGCCGAGGCCAGCACGCCGAGCACCAGCAAATACGGCACCAGCAGCGGCGCCAGGCGCCAGGCTTCACGCAGCAGGGCGGCGGCCACCACGAACAGGATCATGGTCGCCGATATCGAAATCCACAGGCTGGTGGAAAAGCTGGATTGCCAGGAGCCTTGCAGGCGGCTGACGCTGGCCACCACCGGGCCGGCCACGGCCACGACGGCGGTCATCCAGAACAGGATGTCCGGGCGGCGGATATCGCGCCGGTAGGGAAGCAGTGCCGCCGGTAACAAGGCGGCCAGGGCGGAGAGGCTGAGAACCACGGGATCGGCCTTCGTTGGCTGCATTAAGTTCGCGATTCGTCTTATACATCCCCCTTGGCCCCGGCGACAGACATCACTAGGCTCGCCCCACCTTGGCATTGGGACAGGCGGAGTCGACGCATGGCAGGAACCGTGGCGCTGATCGTCGCGGCCGGCCGCGGCAGCCGTTTCGGCGGTACCGGGCCGAAGCAGTACGCGCCACTGGGCGGCCAGCCGGTCCTGCGCCATAGCCTGGAACGCTTCCTTAGCCACCCGGGCATAACGGCGGTCCAGGCGGTCATTCACGCCGACGACCAAGCACGCTATGCCGAAGCCGCCGCCGGGATGGACTTGCCGCCCCCGGCCATCGGCGGCGCCACCCGCCAGGACTCGGTCCGCCATGGCCTGGAACACATCGCCAACCAGGCACCGGACCAAGTGCTGATCCATGACGCGGCCCGGCCGTTCGTGGATGGCGGACTGATTGACCGGGTCCTGGCCGCCTTGACAGTGGCACCCGGCGCCATCGCCGCCTTGGCGGTTACCGATACCCTCAAGCGCGGCATCGAAGGCCGGGTTGCCGGTACCGTGCCGCGCGACGGCCTGTGGCGGGCACAGACGCCGCAAGGCTTCCGTTTTGCCGAGATCCTGGCGGCGCACCGGGCCGCCGCAGGGGCTTCCTCTGGGGCCGAAATAACCGACGATGCGGCGGTGGCCGAGCAGGCGGGCCTGGCGGTTGCCCTGGTCGAGGGGGCGGCGGAGAACGTCAAGATCACCACCGCCGAGGATTTGGTCCGGGCCGAGCGCTGGCTGGCTGCGCGCCAGGACGAAACCCGCGTGGGTATGGGCTTCGATGTGCACCGCTTCGCGCCCGGCGATCACGTGATGCTGTGCGGCGTGCGCATCGCCCATGAGGCCGGGCTGCTCGGCCATTCGGATGCGGATGTGGGCCTGCACGCCTTGACCGACGCCATCCTCGGGGCCATCGCGGCCGGCGATATCGGCAGCCATTTCCCGCCCAGCGAGGCCCGCTGGCGCGGGGCCGAGTCCGCCGATTTCCTGCGCCATGCCGCCGGTTTGGTGGCGGCCCGCGGCGGCCGTATCGCCCACGTGGACGTGACCCTGATCTGCGAGCGGCCCAAGGTGGGCCCGCACCGGGCCGCCATGACCGCGCGCATCGCCGAGGTGCTGGAGATCGACGCCCAGCGGGTCAGCGTCAAAGCCACCACCACCGAAGGTCTGGGCTTTACCGGCCGCGGCGAAGGCATCGCGGCGCAAGCCACGGCCACCGTTCGCCTGCCGGCCGTGGCCTCGTGATCGGGCATGGACTCGTGACCGGGCGCGGTCTTGCCTTTTGGCACCCGGCCAGCCTGCTGGCGACCTGGTTCGGCGCCGGCCTGTTGCCGCGCGCTCCCGGCACGTGGGGGTCCCTGGCCGCCCTGCCCTTCGCCTATGCCATCGTCGCTGCAGCCGGGCCTTGGGCCTTGCTCGCGGCGGCCGTTGCCGTCTTCTTTGTCGGCTTGTGGACGAGCGGCATCTATGCGGCGGCCTTGGGTACCGGCGATCCGGGATCGGTGGTCATCGACGAAGTGGCCGGGCAATGGCTGACGCTGGTGCCCCTGGCGACCACGGCGGTGGCCCTGGACCCGCTGTTCTACGGCATCGCCTTCGCCGCGTTTCGCGTCTTCGATGTGCTGAAGCCCTGGCCGGTCAGCATCATTGACCGGCGCCTGCCCGGCGCCTGGGGCATCATGGGAGACGATATCGCCGCCGGCATCTATGCCGGACTCCTCACGTTCATTTTGGCAGCCATCTTCGCCCAATGAACATATTTCCCGATCCGTTGCTCGACGAAGCAAAGGGCTTGATTGAAGACTATCGGCGGCGCGGGTGGCGCATCGTCACGGCAGAATCCTGCACCGGCGGCCTGATCGCCGGCTGCCTGTCGGAAATTCCCGGCGCCTCGGATGTGCTCGAAGGTGGCTTTGTCACTTATAGCAACGCCGCCAAGAACCAGCACCTCGGTGTTCCCCGCGAAACGATCCAACGGGTCGGCGCGGTCAGCGCCAAGGTGGCCGAGGCCATGGCCGTGGGTGCGCTGACGAAGGGCGATGCGGACGTGGCCGTTTCCGCCACCGGCATCGCCGGTCCCGGCGGCGGCTCGGCGGACAAGCCGGTCGGCCTGGTCTTTCTGGGCGCCGCCCGGCGTGGAGGACAGGCGCGGCACGAACGCCACGTCTTCGCGGGCGACCGAACCGCCATTCGCCTGGCGGCGATGGCCGCCGCCTTCGCCCTGCTGCGCCGTATCAGTGACCAGGAGGACTGATGAGCTTTTCCCCCGATCCGGGTTCTTCCGATCCGATATCCCTCAGTCCGGCCCGGCGCCAGATGCCGTTGAGCGGCGGCGATCTGTTGCTGCTGCTGATCTTCGGCCTGGGGGCGGTGCGCGTGGCGGCGGCGTTCTTCGTCGCCAGTTTGGGTGTGACCGGCCCGAATGTGGAGCCGGACGGCAACCGCATATTGATCTTCACGATGCTGCTGCTGGTGGCCCAGACAGCGGCCATCCTGGCCACCGTCCACTTCCTCGCCATCCGCAAGCATGGGCTAAGCTGGGCCGACGTGGGCCTGCGCCCGGCCGACTCCCGCTGGTACATTCGCGCCGTGGTGATCGGCGGGTTCATGGTGCCGGTGGTGGCGCTGGTCAACTATCTGGTCGGCCAGATCGAAGGCCAGCCCTTCGAGAACCCGCAGATTTATGCGATCGCCCCGGCCGGCTTCAGTTGGATGGGCATGATCCTGATGATCGTGCTGGCCGGCGCGCTGGCCCCCATCGCCGAGGAAATCGCCTTTCGCGGCGTGTTCTTTCCCTGGCTGCGCGAGCGTATCGGACTGGCCGCCGGCGTCGCCATCAGCGCCCTGACCTTCGCCTCGGTGCATGGCGTGCTGCAACTCATGCCATCCTTGGCGGTCATCGGTGCCGTCCTGGCGGTGCTCTATCATCGGTGCGGCTCGCTCTATCCGGTGATCGTCGCGCACGGCGTGTTCAACACCATCATGATCGTGGCGTTGTACAGCGCCCTGGCCGGAACCATGACGGCACCCTAGGAAGCCCCCTAGCGGGTGGCGGTCACCTGATCCGAATAGATGAAGCCGTGCGCGGCGTAGGTGCGCACCCCATAGGTATCGCCAGGGATGTACCAGACGCGCACCGCCGACCAATCGTTGTTCTTGGACACATCGCGCACCGGGGTCGAGATATGAATCTGGCCCTGGTTCAGCCAGTTGGCCTGATCGACCAGGATTTCGCGGCTGTTCAGGATGGCGGTGACCACCGCAACGTGGCCGCCCCGCAGGCGGGCCGTGCGCTTGAGCACCAGGACCGAGCCGACGGCCGGGCGCTGTCCCGTCGCATAACGGCCCTGGGCGGAGCGCCACCAGGTCCACGCATCGCCGGTAATGTCGATGCCCGAGACCTGCCGCGCATAGGGAACGCATTGCTGGCGCTTGGCCGGCACCACGATGCGGGTCGACGGCCGGGCGAACACCGACGTATCGGGGATTCCAGGGCTCGGCAACGCCGCGGTCTGCGGACCTGTGACCTTGGCCGCCGGCCTGGGCGCGGACTGTTCAACGGGCGGCCCGGCACAACCAGCCAGCAACAGAACAGCCGTCATCCACCCAAATGGCCGAAGCATACGAATTGTCGCCCCCCTGCCTTTGCCGAGTCTTATAGCCTAAACCAGGACGGTAAATCTTCTGTCAAATTGTGGACGGGGCATTTGAGGGTGGCGGGCCGTACAGGTCCCGGGCGCGGGCTTCGAAGGCGCCGACCATGCGGCGCACCGCCTCGTGAAACAGGACCTGGATGACCTTCTGCAAGAGCCGAGAGCGAAACTCGAATTCAACAAAAAAGTCGATCATGCAGCCGCGCGGGTGCGCCTCGAAGAGCCAATGGTTGGTCAGGTATTTGAACGGCCCTTCCGCATAGGACACGTCGATGCGATGGCCCTCCCGGTCGAGCTTCACCCGGCTGACAAATCGCTCGCGGAACATCTTGAAGCCGATGACCATTTCCGAAACCAGGCGGTCGTCCGAGCGTTCGGTGATACGCGTGGCCACGCACCAGGGCAGGAACTCCGGATACCGCTCGATGTCGGCGACCAGGTCGAAAAGCTGTTGCGGCGTGTAGGGCAGAACCCGCCGTTCCGAATGGGTCGGCATCGCGGCCCGTGACTATCCGGCGTTGGCCGCCAGCAACGCCGCGCGCGCCGCACGCAGGCGGCGGAAGTCGTCGCCGGCATGATAGGACGAACGGGTCAGCGGTGTGGCCGAAACCATGAGGAAGCCCTTGGCATAGGCCTTGGCTTCGAGACTCTTGAATTCCTCAGGCGTGACGAAGCGATCGATGACGTGATGCTTGCGCGTCGGTTGCAGGTATTGGCCGATGGTCAGGAAATCCACGTTGGCGGCGCGCAGGTCGTCCATCACCTGCAAGACTTCGGATTCCGTTTCGCCCAGGCCGACCATCATGCCCGACTTGGTGAACAGGCTGGGCTCCAACTCCTTGACCTGATCGAGCAGGCGCAGGGATTGGAAATAGCGCGCCCCCGGCCGCACGGACGGATACAGGCGCGGCACGGTTTCCAGGTTGTGATTGAACACATCCGGCCGCGCTGCCACCACCACCTCGGCCGCTCCATCCTTGCGCAGGAAATCGGGCGTAAGCACCTCGATGGTGGTCGCCGGCGTGGTCGCGCGGATGGCGCTGATCACCGCGGCGAAATGCGCCGCCCCTCCGTCTTCCAGATCGTCGCGGTCGACCGAGGTCACCACCACATGCTCCAGGCCCAATTGCGCCACCGCCGCGGCCACGTTGGTCGGCTCGAACGGATCCAGGGCGCCGGGCTTGCCGGTGGCGACATTGCAGAAGGCGCAAGCGCGGGTGCACACCTCGCCCATGATCATCATGGTGGCGTGCTTCTTGGCCCAGCATTCGCCGATGTTCGGGCAGGCCGCTTCCTCGCACACGGTGCTCAGCTTGTTGTCGCGCATGATCTTGCGCGTCGCGTGATACGCGGGCGACGTCGGCGCCTTGACCCGGATCCACGCCGGCTTGCGCTGGATCGGATTGTCCGGCTTGTGTGCCTTCTCCGGATGGCGAAGCTTGATGTCGGTGGTGGTCATAGCGGTATCCTAGAGCCTCGATGCCCTAAAAATGGATGACCCGGCCGTAGGCGTCCAGCACGCTCTCGTGCATCATCTCGGAAAGGGTCGGATGCGGGAAGACCGTATGCATGAGATCGGTCTCGGTTGTCTCCAGCTGCATGGCGATGGCGTAACCTTGTATCAGTTCCGTGACCTCGGCCCCAACCATGTGGGCACCCAGGAGTTCGCCGGTGGCGGCATCGAAGATGGTCTTGACCAGGCCCTGATCGTCGCCCAGGGCGATGGCCTTGCCGTTGCCCATGAAGGGGAAGCGGCCGACCTTGATCTTGCGTCCCGCCTCCTTCGCCTTGGCCTCGGTCAGGCCGATGCTGGCGACCTGCGGGTGGCAATAGGTGCAGCCGGGAATGCGGCGCACGTCGAGCGGGTGCACGTCCTTCTGCCCGGCCAGTTTCTCGACGCAGATGACGCCCTCGTGGCTGGCCTTGTGCGCCAGCCAGGGCGGGCCGGTCAGATCGCCGATGGCATAGACGCCCGGCTCGCCGGTGGCCATCCACTGGTCCGCGACCACGTGGGTCTTTTCGACTTTGATGGCGGTGCCCTCGAGGCCGATGTCCTCCACATTGCCGACGATACCGACGGCGGAGATCACGCGCGACACGGTCAACTCGCTGGTCTTGCCCGCCGCCTCGATGGTGGCGGTCACGTCGTCCTTGCCCTTCTTCAGGCTTTTCACCGTGGCGCCGGTCATGATCTTGATGCCCTGCTTTTCGAAAGCCTTGTGGGCGAAGGCTGAAATCTCGTCGTCTTCCACCGGCAAGACGCGCGACAAGACCTCCGCCACCGTCACCTCGGCGCCCAGGGTGCGATAGAAGCTGGCGAACTCGATGCCGATGGCGCCGGAGCCGATGACCAGCAGGGATTTCGGCAGGGCTTCCGGAACCATGGCCTCCTTATAGGACCACACCAGTTTGCCGTCGGATTCCAGGCCGGGTAGTTGCCGCGCCCGGGCGCCGGTGGCCAGGATCACGTACTTGGCGGTCAGATCGGCCACACCCTTGCCGTCCTTGCTGACCGCCACCTTGCGCGCCGTGCCCGCCTTGCCGTCCAGGCGGCCGTGGCCGTCGAAGACCGTCACCTTGTTCTTCTTCAGCAGATGCTTGACCCCGGCGTTCAGGCGCCCGGCGACGGTGCGCGACCGCTTGACCACCTTGGCCAGATCGATGCTCGGCTCCTTCACGGACAGGCCATAGTCGCCGGCATGAGTCATGTAGTGATAAATCTCGGACGTGCGCAGCAGCGCCTTGGTCGGGATGCAGCCCCAGTTCAGGCAGATGCCGCCCAGATGCTCGCGCTCCACCACGGCCACCTTACCGCCCAACTGAGCGGCACGAATGGCCGCTACGTAGCCGCCCGGCCCGCCGCCCACGATGATCAGGTCGAAATTGGTTTCGGCCATGAACTCCCGATCCTTTACTAAAGCCGCTCCGGCTCGCGCACCGTGCGCGCCTCTTCCACCTGGCCGGTGTTGATGACGCCCTTGCGCTCGAACAACAGCACCTGGCATTCCTCCGCCGCGGTCGGCTGATGCTCGACCCCCTTGGGCACAACGAAAAACTCGCCCGGTGCCAAATCGACAGCCCCGTCGCGCAGGCGAATGGTCATCTGTCCGGCGACCACCAGGAACATCTCGTCATCATCTTCATGCGCATGCCAAACGAAGTCACCCTGTAGCTTCACCAGCTTGATCTCGTAGTCATCGACCGCGCCGACAACCTTGGGACTCCACTGCTCGGTGAACAGGGCCAATTTGTCGGCAATATTGACCTTGTGCATGGGGTGAACCCTACAGCAACATCGCCGGCGGATACTCGATCAGCTTCTTGAAGGCGGCCAGGAATTCGGCGCCGATGGCGCCGTCCACAACCCGGTGATCGACCGAAAGAGTGCAACTCATCACCGTGGCCACCGCCAAGGCGCCGTCCTTGACCACCGGCTGCTGCTCGCCGGCGCCGACGGCCAGGATACATCCCTGCGGCGGATTGATGATGGCGGCGAAGTCGCGCACCCCGAACATGCCCAGATTGGAGACCGAGAACGTGCCGCCCTGGTATTCCTCCGGCTTCAGCTTGCCGTCGCGGGCGCGGCCGGCCAAATCCTTCATCTCGCGGGAAATGATCGCCAGGCCCTTGCCTTCCGCCGCCTTGATGATGGGCGTGATCAGGCCGTTGGGTGTCGCTACCGCCACCGAGATATCGGCGTGGTCATAAAGCAGGATGCCGCTATCGTCCCACGACGCATTCGCCGCCGGCACCTGCTTCAGCGCCAAGGCGGCGGCGCGGATGACGAAATCGTTGACCGAGATTTTCAGATCCTCGAAGCGGCCGTTGATCTCCTTGCGCACGCGCAGAAGCTCGTCGATGCGGCAATCAACGGTCAGATAGAAATGCGGGACCGTCTGCTTGGCCTCGGTCAGACGCCGGGCGATGACCTTGCGCATGCCGCTGAGAGGTTCCTGGCGATACGTCATGCCCAGTAGATCGGCCAGGGCCTTTGCGCCCGGACCGGCGGCCACGGGTGCCACGGCCACGCCGGGCGCGCCAGGAGCCGCCGCCGGAGCCCACTTAGGCGCGCCGCCGCTGAGCGCGCTTTCGATATCCCGCTTGATGATCCGGCCCTGCGGACCGCTGCCACGCAGGGCAGCCAGGTCAAGACCGGATTGCTGGGCCATGCGCCGGGCCAAGGGGCTGGCGGAGATGCGTTCGCCATCCATGCGTGCCGGAGCGGCGGCCGGCGGTGCGGCCGCGGTTGCCGGCGCGGATGCAGGCGCCGCCGCTTGCGGTGCCGGTTTGGCGGCGGCAGGTGTGGGCGCGGATTTTGGCGTAGTCTTGAGGGCGGACTTGTCCTCCCCCTCCTCCAACAGAACGGCAATGATGTTGTTGACCGGGACGCCTTCCGTACCTTCGGCGATGACTATCTGGCCGAGGATGCCTTCATCCACGGCCTCGATTTCCATGGTCGCCTTGTCGGTCTCGATCTCGGCCAGAACGTCGCCGGACTTCACCGGGTCGCCTTCTTTCATATGCCACTTGGCCAGCTTGCCTTCGGTCATGGTCGGCGACAGGGCGGGCATGAGGATGTTGATCGGCATGGAGGTCGTTCCCTTCGCAACCGGTCAGTCGGCGTAACAGACATGCTTGGCCGCGGCGACAATATCCGCCACCTGAGGCAAAGCCAGGCGTTCCAGATTAGCGGCATATGGCATGGGCACGTCGGCGCCACAGACACGGGTGACCGGTGCATCCAGCCAATCGAAGGCGTGTTCCATCATGACCGCCGCAAGCTCAGCACCGATACCGGCGACCGGCCAGCCCTCCTCCACGGTCACCAAGCGATTGGTGCGCATGACCGACGCCACCACGGTCGCGGTATCCAGCGGCCGCAGGGAGCGCAGGTCGATCACTTCCGCCTCGATCCCGTCCTGGGCCAAGGCCTGGGCCGCCTCAAGCGCCCGTCCGACGGATATGGAGAATGTGGCGATGGTCAGATCGCGGCCCTGGCGCACGATCTTTGCCTTGCCGATGGGCACGATCCAATCGTCGCCTTGCGGTACCTCGAAGGTCTGGCCGTAGAGCACTTCGTTTTCTAGAAATATGACCGGGTTGGGATCGCGGATGGCCGCCTTCAGCAAGCCCTTGGCATCGGCCGCCGACCAGGGGGCGACAACCTTCAGGCCGGGAATATGCGCGTACCAGCTGGCATAGCAGTGCGAGTGCTGGGCGGCGACGCGGGCGGCGGCCCCGTTCGGGCCGCGAAAGACGATGGGCGAGCTGACCTGGCCGCCAGACATGTAGCGGGTCTTGGCCGCCGAGTTGATGATCTGATCTATGGCCTGCATGGCGAAGTTGAAGGTCATGAACTCGACGATCGGCCGCAGGCCATAGAAGGCGGCGCCGACGCCGATGCCGGCGAAGCCATGCTCGGTGATCGGCGTGTCGATGACCCGCTTGGCGCCGAACTCCTCGAGCAGCCCCTGGCTGACCTTGTAGGCGCCCTGGTACTCGGCCACCTCTTCGCCCATCAGGAAGACGTTGGGGTCGCGGCGCATCTCCTCGGCCATGGCATCGCGCAGGGCCTCGCGCACGCTTTGCGTTGTCGTCGGGCCGGTCCATTCGCTTTCGGCGGCTACCGGCGCGGCGGAAGGTGTCGCCGGAACGGGGGCTTGTTTTGGTGCTGAGACTGCAGCAACGGCCGGGGGAGCCGATGTGGGGGCCGGGGCGGCGCTGTTTACGCTTGCCAAGGCGCTTTCGTCCTCGCCTTCCGCAAGCAAGAGGGCGATCGGTGAGTTGACCGGCACGCCCTCGGTGCCCTCGGCCACCAGTTGCTGGCCAAGAATGCCCTCGTCCACGGCTTCCACTTCCATGGTGGCCTTGTCGGTTTCGATCTCGGCGATGGCATCGCCGGCGGCCACGGCATCGCCGGCGCGCTTCAGCCACTTGGCCAGCTTGCCCTCGGTCATGGTCGGCGACAGGGCCGGCATCAGAATTTGGATGGGCATGTTCCCTCCGGCGATACGGTCATGGGGTGCCGGCGCTCACGCCTCGGCGTAGATATC
>Ga0326597_10004179_pt1 | contig 20406 bp, 16 predicted proteins | sample RVTome_12_FD_203789 | JGI IMG/M metagenome (GOLD analysis project Ga0326597, IMG submission 203789) | Soil microbial communities from uranium-contaminated site in the Upper Colorado River Basin, Wyoming, United States - RVT100D185 | ecosystem: Environmental > Terrestrial > Soil > Contaminated >...
GGTGAACAGCTCCTTCTTCATCAACGTCCCGGAGCCCGCCACGTTCAGTGTCGTGGCCCTCGGGGGCCTGATGCTTCTATCTCGCCGCAGGAATCGACGCTAGCAGGGTCATTCCAAAAACAGGTGAGGCAGCCGCTCCGTTCACCCGGGCGGCTGTTTCATTTTGCGCGCGCAGGCGTTCGACCGCCAGGGGACAATCAAAACGTCGGGAGGCTCTCGTCGAGGTGCCGAAACCGAGGCGGAGCAAGACAGTCGTCAACAAACACATCGCGCCACTGTGCATCTACCAATCAGAGCCGCGAACTTCAGTTCGCGCGGCTCTGATCGCGGCGCGGTTGGTTTGCGGACCCGCGCGCTTGCGCTCGGGGCTCGGATTGGTCGGGGGTCGGGGCAGCGGTGTTGAAAGACATGTCAGGATCTTTTTTCCGCCGGTGTGTCGCTTGCGGGCTGGACGGTTTCTTTTTCTTTGCCGGTCAGGTTGCCGGCGATGGATTGCATGAGTTGCCGCAGGTCCACGCCGAGAACGCCTTCGAGGGTGGCCAGCGATTCGGAGAGCATTCGGGCCCGACCCATGGCTGCGCCGGAGATGGCCCGGCCGTCGCCGCCGTCGATGACGGTGACGTCGCCGAGGTTGACGTTGGCGATGGTCTTGGCCATCTCCCGCACGACGCTGGGCATCATCTCGACGAGCATGACCTTCAGGGCATCGGGGTGTTTCTGAATGGCCACGCCGATTTGCTCAATGGCCAGGGCTCTGGCTTTACCTTCTTCGAGGATCGAAGCGGCATCACCTTCCGCCTTGGCTCGTGAAACGTCACGGGCGGCATTGGCCCGGGCGACGTCGGTGGCCTGGAGTCGGGCCTGTTCGGCCTGCGCCTCGGCCTTGTTGCGTTCCGCCTCGATGAGCGATGCCTCCCGAGCCAACTCGGCCTTGCGGACCCGCAGGGCGTTGTCGGCTTCGGCGATGGCCTTTTCCGCACTCAAGCGGGCCTGCTCCGCTTTTTGCAGGCTGCCGGCCTCGGCGGTCTTGGCTTCGGCGTCGCGCATCGCCTGCGCCTGGCGAGCGAGGGCGTCGGCCTCCACTTCCTTGATCACCGCATCGGACTTCTGGCCGGCCTCGAACTTGCGGGCCGTTGAGCGGACCTCGGCCGAGGCCTTGCGGGCGATGGATTCCAGATACTCATCCTGGTCATGGACGTTTTGCACGTTGACACTGTCGATCAACAGGCCGAGCTTGCTGAAATCGTCTGAGACTTCGTTCATCACCGTCGCCACGAACTTGTCGCGGTCCTCGACGATCTCCTCCGGCGTCATCTTGCCGATCACGGCACGCAGTCCGCCCTCAAGGGTTTCACGAGCGACGAGTTGCATTTCCGCGAGGGGCTGGTCGAGGAACCGTTCGATGGCGTTTCCACGGAGCCTGGGTTCCGAGGATACCTTGACGTTGGCCACGCCGGTGACGGTGATGGGGATCATGGTGCCGCCGCCGGCCTGGGCCTTGACCTCCAGGCCGACCTGCATGTTTCGCAGGCTGAGCTTGGAGACTTTTTCGATGAGCGGGATGACCAGGGTGCGGCCGCCGATGAGGGTGCGATAGCCCTGTTGCTCTCGGGTTCCCCGGCCGCTGATGATCAACATCTCACTGGGGTTGCCGACCACCATGAGCTTGGCGACCAGCACGATCAGGGCGATGATCGCGAAGAGCAGGCCGAGGCCGATGACCAAGGCCGAATCCATCGAATCTGATGCTGCAATCAACGTTGAGGTCATCGAAGGTCTCCTTCGTTAGGTGTTGTTGAGGAACTCGAACTCTTTGGATGACACCACCACGGCCGTCCCACCGCTGAACGATACCACGGCCACGGACTGGCCGGCGTCAAACCGTTCGTCCGAGCGTCGCGCGACGGCAGGGACGAATCGTTCACCCTGGCCGACCTGGATCGCCACTTCCCCCTTCGCCGGCGGGCGGATGGCAATGGTGACACGGGCCGGCTTGTTGAGGTAGTCTTCGATCTCCGTGTCGCCCGAGACGCTGCTTCGTTTGAGGTAGCGAAAAAGCTGGTGAACCAGTTGTCCGACGACGAATCCGACGGCGCCGGCAAGGGCCAGGACGATCGGATCGCTGAGCGATGACATGTTCGACAGCACCGTGCCGACGAGCCCGAACATCGCCAGGAAATAGACGCAGAAGCGAATGGAGAACCAGGAGGCCAGCGAGAGGGCGCTGCCGCCCGCGGCTACGTCGATGTGGTCTGTATGAATGTCGGTGTCGACGTCCACGTCGGCATCGACATCGGCGTCCAGATGGACGTCCATATCGAGATCGCCGCCAAGGTCCGCATCCACGTTCGTGTTGGAGTGGCCACCGAGGAACGTCGAGATCACCAGCAACCCGCCGCCGACGATGAGGGCGACCAGATAGACGCCGGTGAGCGACGGCATGGCCGCGAGCATCGTCAGGCCCGCCGGATCAAGTCCCAGTTCGAGGTTCATCGTCCTACCTCCACCGAGGCCGCCCGGGGGCTTCGCCTCGGGAAACGCCCTCTCGGCCCTACTGCTATCAATTGTACGTCAGAATGGTGCCCTTGCCCATTCTAATCCGGGGGCGGGTTTCTCACGGCCGGCAAGCGGAGGCGCCTCGACCCTTTGCGGCTCCACCGCGTTCACAGAACGCGGCTCTGATCGGTCGTGGCGCTCCACGGAAAGAAGCGGCGGCGTTGGCCCGCTCCTTGACGGTCGCGGCTCTGATCATTCACAGCGCTCCCTGACGGTCGCGGCTAGGATCGCGGCGCGGCGCTGATCGGCCTTTTGCCGTGCGGAACTTTCACAGTCCCCTACTCCGGCCAAACTCGCCGGCCGTTCACATAGGTTTCTTTCACGCGAATATCCTTCAAGCGCTCGGGCGCGGCGCTCATCGGGTCCACTTCGAGGATGACGAAGTCGGCGAGATAGCCGGGCTTGATTCTGCCGAGTCGGTGTTCATCGCCGGCAGCATAGGCGGCGCCGGTGGTGTAGGCACTGAGTGCCTCCTGAACCGTGACGTTTTGCTCGGGCACGAAGACTTTTCCGTCGAGGGTGCGTCCGGTGACGGCGGCGTGGAGTCCGAGAAACGGATTGAGCGAGACCACCGGCCAATCGCTGCCGAATGCCAGAGTTGCGCCGGTGGCGAGCAGGTCGCCGAAGGTATAGCTCGACCGGCAACGGGCTGAACCGATCACCTGTTCGGCGTAGCGCCCATCGTCGGCTTTGTGCAATGGTTGCATCGAGGCCACAACGCCGAGTTTCCCGAAGCGTCGGACGTCGTTCGGGAGCAGATGTTGGGCGTGTTCAATGCGAAACCTTCGATCGTCGCGGGGGCCGTTGGCGTTGGCGACTTCCTCGTAGATGTTGAGGAGGAGGTGGTTGGCCTGATCCCCAATCGCGTGGATGGCCGGGTTCAGCCCCGCGGCGTCGGCGAGCCTGCACATTTTCTCCATCCGGCCGGCGTTCTGGGCGAATTCGGTGAGCAGCCCACGGCGGTTGGGCTTGTCCGGCGGGTTGTCGTCGAAGGGCATGGCCATATATGCGGTGCGCGACCCGAGCGAGCCATCCATGAACTGCTTGAAGCCGGAGATGCGAATCCACTCGTCGGCAGGGAAGTGCTTGATCTTGTCGACATAGGGCGACCAATCCGCTTCGCTGACATAGAGCCGAACGCGAAGGGTCAACTTGCCGGCTCGGCGGGCACGGTCCAACGCCGCGAGATCGGCCCATGACGACATGGTATGCACACCGGTCAGGCCGTGGCGGTTGGCCTCGACCATCGCCGCCTTGAGCGCGTGATCGTTTTCATCATCGGATGGTGCGGGCACATGGCGTCCAACCAATCCGATGGCTGCGTCTTTGAGGATGCCTGTCGGCTCGCGGGTCTCGGGGGCTCGCTCGATCTCACCTCCCGGCGGGTCGGCCGGGCCGTCGCGGTTGATGCCGGCGATTTTCAGCGCGACCGAATTGGCCAGCGCGCCGTGGCCGTCCATGCGCGACAGCAGGACCGGATGATCGGCCGTGGCGGCGTCGATCCAGCTCTTGTTGGGTTGCGTCGGGTCGGGCCAGCTCTCGGTGGAGTATCGGCCGCCGAGAACCCAGCCGCCTTCCGGCGTTTGGCGCGCGCGGAGCGCGATGGCGTCGATGAATGCCGCGCGGTCAGGGACGTCGCGCAGGTTGAGTCTTGCCAGTTGCATTCCGCCGTTGATCAGGTGCAGGTGAGCGTCGATCATGCCGGGGACCACGCGCGAGCCATTCAGGTCGATGTGCTCGGCATCCTCGCCGGCGCGTTCTTTGGCGGTTTGGTCGTTGCCGACATAGGTGAACTTGCCGTCGCGGACGACGAAGGCCGTGGCCTGCGCGTGGGCGGGGTCGGCGGTCCAGACCTTGCCGTCGGTCACGAGGAGGGTTCGGCTGGCTTGCGGTGCGCAGGCTCCCCCAAGCGGTACGGCAGCGATCAAGAGTCCAAACACGGTGCGGCTTCGGGACATGGCTGACCTCCACATAGAAAACCCAGCGCGGATTATAACCTGATCGGGGCTGTAGGACTCGTTCATCTTGTGTAGAGTGAGCCTTTGGCGTAGAAGCGAATTGTGGAGAGAACCCGTCAATGGACGTTGTACAGACGCAAGGACTGGTGAAGCGGTACGGCGAAGTCGAGGCGCTGGCCGGGCTTGATTTGTGCGTGCCGCGAGGCTCCATCTTCGGCTTTCTTGGGCCTAACGGCGCCGGCAAGACGACGACCTTGCGCATTCTGGTGGGTCTCTTGCGGTCGACGGCCGGCAGTGCGACGGTGTTGGGGCGCGATGCCTGGAAGGATTCGACGGCGATCCGGGCTCGGGTCGGCTATCTGCCCGGCGACGTTCACTTTCAGGATTGGATGACCGGGACGGCGTTTCTGGCGTTTTGCGATCAGGCTCGCGGTGGTCGCGGCGATGGCGAGATTCGGCGGCTCTGTGACCGATTCGACCTGAACGCTCAGCGGCGCATTCGTGATTACTCGCGCGGCATGAGGCAAAAACTCGGCCTGATTCAGGCCCTGATGCATCGGCCGGAGCTGATGATTCTCGATGAACCCGGCTCCGCGTTGGACCCATTGATTCACCAGGTTTTGTACGAGGAACTCCGTGCGGCGGCGGCAGAGGGCCGGACTGTTCTGTTTTCCAGCCACACCCTCAGTGAAGTTGAACAGCTTTGTGACGGCGTGGCGATCATTCGCGGCGGCCGGCTGATCGAGGCGAGCACTGTGGGCGAATTGCGACAGCGGGCCGTGCGGCGGGTGGAGTTTCGTCTGAAGCGGGGCGATCCTTCCGGCACCGAGTTTCCCGATGGGCTCAAGGCCCGGTTCGGCGGTGACGGCGCCGTGACGGCGACGTGGACGGGCGAGGTTGATCGGCTGGTTCGTTGGTTGGCCGAGGCCGGCGTTGCGGACGTGACGATCGGCCCGCCGGACCTGGAGGATTTATTTTTCGCTTACTACCGCGATGGGAATGACGCATAAGCATCGGCTTTGCCGTTTGGCGAACCGTGGAGAGATATGAACGCACCCCTTGTCATCAAGACGTTCCGCGACTACCGGCTGCTTGCGGTCGGCGCGGCAGCGGTCTTGCTCGGGTTCGTCATCTTGTTCATGTTTGCGGTCAGCAGCATGCCGCTCGCGGACGTGAAGTTCTGGAACGACATCCCCTGGATTCGCAAGCTCATCAGCGCCATGATGGGGGCGGACGTCGGCGAGATGTTCACACGGAACGGCATCAGCAGCTTCGTATTCACGCACCCGCTGATGTGGGTGATGGTGATCGGCTTCGTGTTGACCCTGACGAGCGGCGTCATCTCCGGCGAAGTCGACCGCGGGACGATGGATATGCTGGCCACGCTGCCGATATCCCGCACACGGATGTACACGTCGCTGACGGTCGTTGCCTTGCTGTTCGGGATGCCGCTCTGCTGGACGGTCTGGCTGGGTGTCTGGATTGGGCGGACGCTGGTGGGATGGGCCGAAGTGCAGTTGGACGCCGTGGCCATCCTCACCTGCCACCTCTACGCGGTGTACGTTTTTCTGGCCCTATTATCGATCGCCGTGTCGGCCCTGTGCAGCCGGCGAACGACGGCACTGTTGATCTGCTTTGCCGTCGTGTTTTATTCATTTGTGATCAACCTGCTGGTGGCGTTTTGGCCGGCTCTGCAGAAGGTCGCCTTCACGGGATTCCTGAACTACTACGCTCCGCTGCTGATCGTTCGTGACCACGCGTGGCATTGGGGCGATATCAGCGTACTTCTGGCCGCGGGACTGGTGTGCTGGACCCTAGGGCTGATCGGCTTTCAACGGCGCGACGTGCCGGCACGGTGAACTCGAGGTAGGATGGGTCGAGTGACTTGTAAGCGTTCAGCGTACTTCCTTGCCACGGGTCGCGATGTGTTCCGGGAAAGAGGATCAAGAAGTTGATGCCGCCACCCAAGTTTGCCTTTGTCGGCGATCCCGCGTCGGTCTCTCCGTGGCTTCTCAGGGCCATCGCGCAGGCCGGTGTGTTTGAAGCGATCTGTGACCACGATGCGGAGCAGCAGATTGGACGATGGCATGCGCGGTGGGCCTTCACCGAAATTGGGGAGATGCTTCGGGAAGCCGAGCCCGACGGTGTGGTGCTTTCCATGCCGCTGTCGGGTCGAACGCCGTTGATCAAGCAGTGTTTGACGGCCGGCGCGGGAGTCCTGGTGGCCGGGCCGCCGGGTGCGGCCTCTGCGTGCGGCCGTCTCGCTCTGTTCGCCAAGTTGGCGGGTCAATTGGTCATGGCGGCGCCGGCGATCCGGTTTTCACCGAGCGTGCTCCTGGCCCGGCGGTTGCTCGATTCGGGCAAGTTCGGCCCGCCGATCTCGATGGCGTTGCATTCCACGCATCGGGCCTCGACCGCGCAAGACTCGCCGCAGGCCGTGCCGATTTCCGCGGATCAGGTCTTCGAGGCGGCGGACCTGGTGCATCATCTCGTCGGCCCGATCGAGCGCGCGTTCTCGTCGGCTCATGCCGATGGGGCGATGACGGTGTCGGCGGTGTCGAAGGATGGGGTCGCGCTGGCGATGGTGTTCCACGCGAATGGCATGGCGGACGCCGTGGGCATTGATCTGGAACTCCGGGCGGCAGATGGCACGCGGCTGACGATCGACCGAAACGGGTCGCTGGATTGCGTCAATGGATCGCGCGTCGGCGCATGCCATCGGGTGGCCCTGGGCAGTGCCGAGCCCGGCGTGGAGTTGGGTTACGACGGTCTGGTGGCCGAGTTTCGCCGCCATCTGGAAGCCCGACGATCCGGATCAGGCCTGGTGGGGGCGGCAGGGGCGGTTACGGCCTCGGTGGAGGCGATTCTGGGTAGCGCGGCCAAGGGACGGGCGATGATCCCGAAGTCATCGGGACGGGCCGGTGGTTCGACGGCTACGCGACCGGTCAAGATTGGTTGAGGCTCCTGGTGCGCCTTTCCCCACGCGGTCCGTCCCCCACCCCCGGAGGGGGCGGGGCACCCGCGACGCGGCCGGTCAAGGTCGGATGGGGCTCTCGGTAGCATATGGAAACGCGGACTTGACGGGCCGGCTGGTGGGGTTAGTATGGGGGATTCTCGCGTTTTGGGCGCGTGGTTCGTGGATACCCTGGATTCTTCATCATGTCGTTCGTGACGGATAAATGCTATCAGGCGAAGCCCCGTGAGGTGGAGCGGAAGTGGTATTCGGTGGACGCCGACGGGATGGTCCTCGGCCGCCTGGCGACCAAGCTGGCCACGGTTCTCATGGGTAAACACAAACCGATCTACACGCCGCACGTTGATACCGGCGACTTCGTCGTCGTGACGAATGCAGAGAAGGTGAAGGTCACCGGTCGCAAGGCCGAGACCATGTCATACGCACGGTATTCTTATCACCCCGGCGGGCTGAAGGTGACGCCCTTCGCGGCGATGCGTGAGAAGCATCCTGATCGGATCATTCTCTTCGCCGTACAGCGCATGCTGCCCAAGAATGCCATGGGCCGGCGCCTGCTGACCAAGTTGAGGGTGTACGCGGGGCCGGATCACCCTCATCAGGCCCAGCAATGTGAGCCATTGAAGCTCGACGCGATTTAGTGGATTATCACGCCCCGGATCTGCTGTTGCCGGGGCGCAAGTTCTGAGGAGTGATTGACTGTGTCTGATGCGCCTTCCACCCCACGGGAAACCCCCAAAACCCCGGCGGCCGAGCCGGTCGCGGCATCGAAACCGGCAGCGGTTGTGGCGGTCGGTACCGCGACGGATTCCAAGCCCGGCGCCAAGAGCGGCGGCTACTTCTGGGGAACGGGTCGTCGAAAGACTTCCGTTGCCCGTGTCCGCATCAAGCCGGGCGAGGGTAAGTTCCTGGTGAACAAACGTGAGATCGATGCCCATTTCTTCACGATTCGAGACAGGGCCGACGTTGTCGCGCCGCTGAAGGCGACGAAGCTGCTGGGCAAGTTCGACGTCTGGGTGAATGTGGGCGGCGGCGGGCAGACCGGACAAGCCGGCGCCGTGTCACTCGGCCTGGCCCGTGCCCTGGTGAAGTCGGATCCGAGCTTGCAGGAGACCCTGCGCGGCGGCAAGTTCCTGACGCGCGATGATCGCAAGGTGGAGCGGAAGAAGCCGGGGCAGCCGGGCGCTCGCAAACGGTTCCAGTTCTCCAAGCGATAGGATCCGGCGCGGGGGCCGTTTGTCTTCGTATTCCCATTCCAACAGCTCGGCCATCGAAGATGCCGGGCTGCTTGTGTTTGTTGCCGCAGCCTGCCATGTTCTACGCCGGCGAATCGCTTTTGATGCGGCTGTCTGATCGCCTGTTCTACCGGCCCGATCGACGGGACCGTGGCTCGCCGAAGGATCACTCGCTTTGCTATGAAGACGTTTTCTTTCCCGCCGCCGATGGTTCGCGGCTGCACGGCTGGTTTCTGCCTGCGTCGGCAGACGGCGGGGCGCGGGGGACGGTTCTGCATCTGCATGGGAACGCCGCGAACGTCACGGGGCATTATGAGTTCGTGCGGTGGCTGCCGGCCGCCGGCTATGACGTGCTGACGTTCGACTATCGAGGATACGGCCGTAGCGAGGGGCGGGTTTCCCGGCGGGGGACCGTCGAGGACGGCGCCGCGGCATTGGACTATCTTCGCGGCCGCGGGGACGTTGATTCGACTCGGTTGATTTTGTACGGCCAGTCGATCGGTGCGGCGGTCGCGGTGGTGCTTGCGGCAGAGCGTCGGGACCAGATTCGGGGGTTGGTCGCCGAGGGCGGCTTTGGCGACTATCGGGAGATCGTGCAGCATCACGTCATGAACAACCCGCTCCTGATCCTCATGGCGTGGTGGGCGCCGTTTCTGATTCCCAAAGGTCGCGATCCGATCGAATCGGTTGGGAGAATTGTGCCGACACCGGTGCTGTTCGTTCACGGAAGGGCCGACCGCATCGTGCCGTGGCAGATGTCCCAGGCGATGTATGACCGGGCCGGCGAGCCGAAGGACCTGTGGCTGATCGACGGCATGGATCACTACGAGGTCTGGGAAGCGCGGCCGGAAGAAGCGCAGGCTCGACTGTCGGCGTTCTTCGAGACGGTGCTCGACCACGGTGGCGACCACTTCCACTGAACGCAGAATCTTGCGAGAAAGGAGATTGCCCATCATCGTCGGGGATTTGTTTCACCTTTTTTGCTCGGCCAAGTGAAAAAATCCGAAAAAATCCGAAAATCCTCCTGCCCTTGGCTCGGTTTGGTCAGAGTCCGGGCTTTGGGGCGACATTGGGTAGTCTTGCTCAGTGTTTCGGGTGAGGACGGGCGGCTCGCGACTGGCTCATCGCATCGGCTAGGTGGTCCGCACAGCGGACCCTACCGGGCTTCGGTGTTCAGCGTGCCGCAACCCCGTTGGGGTTGAATGTTGTGTGGGTGTCTACGGTCCCAGGGTAGCGACTTCGTCGCAACCCTGGGCTGGAGGGCGAAACGCCGTTGGCGTAGGGAAGTTGGTCGGTGGATCCGCTCGCTGGCGCTCGGGGCTGGCTGTTCTCGGCGCGTTGCATGGCGAGGAGCGGCGTGGTTGGTTGGTGGATCCGCTCGCTGGCGCTCGGGGCTGGCTGTTCTCGGCGCGTTGCATGGCGAGGAGCGGCGGGGTTGGTGTTTGTGTCAATAGGAAGGATGCCCCGCCACGGCTTGCAAGGTCGGTGTCAGTACAAAGTCAGGGACAGGCCGACGTTCAGGATCACCAATGCAACCATGACCTGTGAGGCGAGAACCGTGGCGATCGGGTGATCGAACTGGAGGTAGATTTTGTACGCCGCGATGAGCTTCACGGTTCCGAAGATCAGACACGCCAGCGCGAGCAAGGCTGGGACATCCCCGTGGAAGGAGACAGCGAACGATCCGCTTGAATCGAATTGGGCTATCAAGAGCGAGCGGATGCTCGCGTAGAGAGCGGTGAACAAGATCAAATCCGCAGTGAGAAGGACCGGTCGGAGCAATCTGCCGCGTCGCATCCCCTGGGGCATCGTGAAACTGAGGACTCGCAGCACTGCGAGCGTTACGGCCGTGACATAGAAGAAAAGCGGACTGAGCGTCAGCAACAGTTGGTTCGGGCGGAGCAGTGCCGTGATCAAGCCTAACCAGAGGATCGCATCTGCACTGTAGACCACGCACCGTGCGACGTGGATGGTCCTGGCTTTCGCCCGTCGCATCGACGCCCGGAAGATCATCAGTGTCATCAGCGTTGCAACGGGCCATCCAAGGATCAAGAATGTCGGCAATCTGTATGGCCCGGCCAAGAATGTCGGGTAGGCGGTAATTGTTCTCCTGAACGCCCCGTCAAGGGTGTCCAGTTTGGTGGCGTATCCAGGCCAATAGTATGTGATTTGTCGATAGTGCCCAACCACTCCAGACACGAAGCCACCGAGGGTCAGGAGAAGATACACACTGATCCATACGATCAAGGTGTACAGCACCAAGCGCCACCGGTTCGACGGCTGAACCGGGTGCAGCGAACGCCAGAAGTTGATCGGGCGCAGGCCGCCTTTGGCCGTTCTCCAGAACGAATTCCAATTCATCTCCGGGTGGTGCTCAAACAGGTAGGGGTGCTTCCGCCGGCGCGGATCGAGCAGATCGTCCCACAGGTAGTGCGAGCCGCACTCCGGGCAGCGCGGCTGGATCAGCCCTCGTAGGTTGTAATCGCACAGCGGGCAGAGAATCTCCTCGGAGACCGTGCTCCAATCGACGCAGGGTATGGCTACCGGGAGATCGCTGGCCATCAGACTCCGCTCCGCCGGGCCCAAGGATGGCAGGTGAGACGCTCATTCTAGGAATTGGATCCCGCGAGATCAAACGCGACTCGGCATGTATCCGCCAATCCACGGTTTTCCACTGCCTTGCCTGGCAAGTGCCGCACGGAGTCAGCCCGGAAACCATGTCGAGAGCGATTGGTCATGCTACAATGGCCCACCATGAGCATGACGAAACCCCAACAGGTCGAAGGGACGCCGGCCGGTTCGGCCACCAAGCCGGCCACGCTCGGTGCGTTGAGGGCTTCCGGCTGGCGATCCAAGTCCGTCAAGCAGGAGTTGCACGACAATCTGCTGCGGATGCTGGCCGAGGGAGAGGAGCTTTTCCCCGGGATCATCGGCTACGAGGACACGGTCATCCCCGAGGTGTGTCTGGCGATCCTCGCCAAACACGACATGCTCTTCATCGGTGAGAAGGGTCAGGCCAAGAGCCGCCTGATGCGCGGGCTGGTCCGGCTGCTCGATCCGGAGATTCCCTACGTGGCCGATTGTGAACTGCACGATGACCCGCTGCGGCCGATCACGCGGGAAGCACGGCGGATCATCGAGGCCGAAGGCGAGGCCACGCCGATAGCATGGTGGCCGAGAGACGAGCGCTATGCGGAGCGCCTCGCCCCCGGCACGAAGTTTGCCGATCTGATCGGCGAGATCGACCCGGCCAAGCTCGCGATGGGCACGAGCATGAGCGCCGAGGATGCGCTGCACTTCGGCCTGATTCCGCGATTGCACCGCGGCATTTTCGCCATGAATGAGATTCCCGAGCTGGACGAGCTGGTGCAGGTGGGGCTGTTCAACATTCTCGAAGAGCGCGACGTGCAGATTCGCGGCTATCCGATCCGTTTCGACCTGGACGTGGTGATCCTGTTTTCGGCGAACCCGGCGACCTTCAACCGCAGCGGCAAGGTCATCCCGCAGTTGAAGGACCGCATCGGCACGTTGGTCCGCACGCACTATCCGCGAGCCAGGGAGACCGGCGTGGCGATCATGGAGCAGGAGGCGAAGGTTTCGTTGGATGGCGAGTTTCCCGTGCGGGTGCCGCTGTTCATGAAGGAGATTTGCGAGCAGATCACCATCGAGGCGCGGAAGTCTGACTACGTTGATGCGCAGTCCGGCGTGAGCGCCCGATTCTCGATCGCGAACTATCGCACGATGATCGCCAGCGCCCGGCGCCGGGCGGCGATCCTCGGCGAAGCCTACGCCATCCCGCGGATCAGCGATTTGGGCCACATCATCTCTTCGTCGATGGGCAAGCTGGAACTGGACATGATGAGCAGCCACCAGATGACCGAGCAGCAGATTATCGAGGCGGTCCAGCTTGCTGCGATCCAGCACGTCTTCGACGAGTATGCCGACCGCCACGGCTTCGACGAGATTGCGGAGGTTTTCGGCAAGGGCGTCACCATCGAGGTCGGCGACCTGCTGCCGTCGTCGGCCTACGCCGACCGCCTGAAGCGTGTCCCGCCGGCCTGGGAAAAGGCGTTCGAGATCAATCCGTCCAGGGACCCGGCGATGCGGGCTTGCTGCGTTGAGTTCGTCCTTGCGGGGTTGTACGCACACGAGAAGATATCGCGTTCGACGAAGCATGGGCGGATTAGCTATGAGACTTGATGTTTGCTCCCGCCTGCTGTTCCTTCCGCGACTGGCCCAAGGAAGACGATGGATTGGACATGAACGGAGGCTCCGGCAGACTCGTTTGCTGCACAGCGGGGTTGTCCTGCTTCAGTCGGCTTTGCATCTTGGTTCTTCCGCTTTCCTCCGGATGTCTCACGAGGAACGTTGCCAGCCCAGCAAAACAGCAATCGCCCGAGCGCAGATCGGACAGAGCAACAAACAAGAGTGTCTACGAAGCTCTCGAGCGGAAAATCACAGAGATTGATTGGGATGGTGTTCCATTTGAGAAGGCCATGATTGGGTTGAGCCAAATGGCGCGTGTTCCGATTGCGCCAAGATGGGAGCAGTTGGATGCAATATGTCTTGAACGAGATGCTGAGGTCACGTTGCATGTTTGGAGAGTTTCGCTTCGTAGATTACTGCGAATCATTCTGTATGAGGGTGGCGGTGATCCGCTCGACTTTGCGGTTGGGGAAGGCAAGATCATCATTTCAACGGCGAAGGATATCGTCGCATTGAAGAAGTCTGGGAAGGCATTCGGGGTGGAATGAGGCAGGGCGGGAAGAGCGCGGCGAGTTGGCCGATCCTCCGGCCCGGTTCTTCCATACGCCTCGCTGATTTCGCCCCATGGTCCAACGCTGCTGACCAGTTGGGACCGATGCAGCAACTGGTGAACCTATCCTGCGTCAACATACTCGCAGATACTGGTCGGCTGCGGGACCGGATGACCGTCTTCTTGCATGCCATCGAGATGAAACCGAACCGCTTGGCTGATTTCCCGCTGCGTTTCCTCGATGGTCGCCCCCGTCGCTACACAACCCGGAAGATCGGGCACATAAGCAGAATAGTTGCCATTTGCCTTTTCGATGACAATCGCAAAACGCATCAGATGTATCCCTTTAGCTGAGCCTGCTTCAAGATGCTGTTCATTGTACCTCTCGCAAGATCATCGCTTGGCTTTCCCGCGAGGGTTACGCGGCCGCTCTTTGTTCGATGCTTGAATTGACGATGGCTTCCCCGCGTCGCTACCAGAAACCATCCATCGGCCTCCAAGAGCTTGATGACCTCCCGAACTTTCATATCTGCCACATTATATCAACCATAGTGGGGATAAACCAGGGGCGAAGCGTGCCAAAGAGTGTGTGGGCCCTGCCGGGACGGTGACCGTTACATCACCGCTTCCGTCGCCGTCGCTTGGGCGGATAGCGTACGAGACGTGATGGAATCACCCGATGAGGGAGCAGTTGCCACTCCGCTTGAAGCAGCGAGCCGGCCGGTCCCCCGGCCCGGTTTCCGTGCATTGTTCTACATTGTTAGCGTTTTTGCCTCATGGATCAACTCTACGCACCTTGGCCGGGGCCGAGGACGGCCCGGCTCGCTGGGTTCGCTGCATTAGGGGGGCGGCCCGGCTCGCTGGATTCTAGTCGTCGGCCGCTTGGCGATTACGGTGTCGGGTTTGGAATCGAAGTTCTGTGCTACAATCTGGATCATGACCGAAAAGCGACAAGATTCGATGCCTGGCGGCATGATCCACACGTACCGTGGTTATGATCCACAACGGTTTCCCATGCCGACGGCGGCTGCGCCGGATTTGGTGACGCCGGCGTTCGATCACATGATGGCCTATGGCAGTATGGATGAGCTGACGCCGGAACAGTTGGCCGAGGCTATCGAGTTGGACCCGTCGCAGATTGCGGGTCTGGGGCCGAGCATTTCCTCACTGTTGGCCACGCTGGAAGAGCGCAAGCGAAAGATTCTCGCGACCTATGAGACTCGGACGGTCCGGTCGTTGGCCGATGCGGCGTTTGGTCAGGCGGCGAAGCGAACCGACCCTCCGCGGGCCATGCGCAGTGCGTTTGAGCGCGCCATCCGTGAAGAGCAGATCGCCGATCTTGAGCGACTGTGGTATCACCTCGACCAGCGCAGCGACTTTGCGCGGCATCTGGTAGGACTGATCGATGTGCTGGGCGACAAGTATCAGGTCGAGGAATTGGCCGCCAAGTACGACTTCACCGGCAAGAAGCCGATGGACGTTCCCAAGGCCCTGGAAATCAAGGACGAGCTGGAAACGATCGACCGACTCATCAAGCAGCTCAAAGAGGCGGCGGCCAGCGCCAAGGTCTATGTCATCAACATGGAAGAACTTGCCCGGTTCGTCGATGAGGAGCAGGTCGAAGGCTTGGAACAGCTCCGTCGACAGGTCGAACAGATGTTGCAACATCTCGCCGAGGAGCAGGGGATTCAGCGAGAGGGCGGGCAATATCGCCTGACGCCCAGGGCCTACAAGATATTTCAGTCGAAGCTGCTCGACGAGATCTTTTCCGACTTGCAGGCCGCCAAGACCGGTCGGCACCAGGTCGATATCACCGGCGATGGGGCGGTGGAGACGCAGCGCACCAGGCTGTATGAGTTTGGCGATTCGTTGGCCAACATGGACGTGGGCTCCTCGCTGATCAATGCCATGGTCCGCGGGGGTCCGGGTCTGCCCATTCGGATGAAGCCCGGGGACATTGAGATCCACGAAACGCGGAATACGCCGAAGTGCGCGACCGTCGTCTGCCTGGACATGAGCGGCTCGATGCGTTTCAACGGGCAGTACATCAACGTCAAGCGGATGGCTCTGGCCCTTCACGGGCTGATCCGCACGGAGTACCCGGGCGATTTCATAGACTTTGTGGAGGTGTGCACGTTGCCGAGTCGGCGGCACATCTCGGACGTGCCGCGGCTCTTGCCCAGGCCGGTGACCATTTTCGATTCGGTCGTGCGACTGAAGGCGGACATGAGCGACGAGCGGATTAGCGCGCATGACATCCATCCGCACTTTACCAACATTCAGCAGGGCCTCACGCTTGCCCGAAGGCTCTTGCAGGGTCAGGACACGCCGAACCGGCAGATCATCCTGATCACCGACGGGCTGCCCACGGCACACTTCGAGGAACAGTGGCTCTTTCTCCTGTATCCACCCGATCCCCGAACCGAATACTTCACGCTCCGAGAAGGGCTGTTGTGTCGAGACCAGGGGATCACCATCAATATTTTCCTTCTCTCCAGTTGGGCCCAGACTGAGGAGGATATTCGGTTTGCCAATCGCCTCGCGGAGAGCACGGCCGGTCGGGTCTTCTATGTCGGCGGCCGGGAGTTGGACCGTTTCGTCGTGTGGGACTATCTCAAGCGCCGGCGGTTCATCGTTGGGTGAGCCGGGCGGAATTGGGTGTGCGCCGTTGTGGCCCCGCTCGCCGTTCGGCGGCGCGGCCACGGGTCCGTGTCAGTCTGGGCGGTTCATTCGGGACCCCGGAGGGGTCGTGGGTTGTAGCCACGGGTGGAGCGAAGCGGAACCCGTGGTTCCGTTCCGGTTCATCACAGGTCCGCCCCAAAGGGGCGGCGGAAACATTCCATGAAGTGCGGCTTGTGCTGATGACGGCGCCTTCCTCCGCCCCTGCCGGGACGGTGAGGACTTAGTCCGCCGCGACCACGGGTTCCGCTCGGCCGCCTGCGGCGACTTCGCTACACCCGTGGCTACATTCCGGCGCCCCATTCGGGGCGATTCCCCACCTGCGCGGGGACAGCGGGAGTTGCGACCGCAGAAAGTGTCACGGACCCCGTGGCCAACGTCTCCCAAGTCCTGAGTCCGAAAAGAGTTGCGGCGGTAGGGGATGATCCCGTTGGCGCTTCCGTAACCGTTGAGCGGCTTCGCCCGACGCCTCCGGCGGCAGTTTCTCGATCATCGGACTCTATGATTCGGGGCCGTTTTGCCCTAGAATGGGTGGTCCAGGGCACTTTCTGTTCTCTGGACCTAGCCCTTTCGATTTGTGATCGGGCAGGCCAACGGTTCGGCCGGCGCGAGGGTGGGTGAGGGAGAATCTCATGAAATGCCATAGATGGTGTCTACTGCCGGTTGCGGCAGTGTTTTTATTCACGTCGGTAACAGCAGGGCAGGTCTTGCAGCAAGCGGCGGTCTCGCCGTTGGAAGACGGCAAGCTCTACCTGAATGTTGGGACCGTAGACACCGCCGAGCTGCCCAACATGCTTGTGCAGGCGAAGGTCGCTGCCCAGGCCCAGCCGGCGATTCAGGCCGGCAAGACCTATGTGCTCCAACTGACCGGTTCGATGACGCCTGCGCGGCGGGCTGCCCTGCGGAGGGCCGGCGTCGACCTGGGTGATTACCTGCCGAAAAATGCCTACACCGTTGATCTGGCCGGCGTCGACTCGGCGGCACTGGCGGCCCTGCCGTTCGTACGATGGGTCGGTGAGTTCCAAAACGATTGGAAGCTGGATCCGCAACTCGGCAAGCGGGCTCACGTGACGCCGGAGCGAAATGCGATGGCGGCCCGTGGAGAGGTTCCGGTGGTTGTCACGCTTTTCAGTGGTCGCCCCGCGGGCGAAGCGTCGGCGGCGATCCAGGCCATCGCCGGTGCGGTGGTTCACGGCACCGAGCTCGTCGGGGATTGCCTGTGCATCACCGCGACAATTCCGCAGAACAGCGTTGAGGCATTAAAGAGTGTGGACTCAGTGCAATACATCGAAGAAGCGCCCGAGGTGACGTTTCGCAACACGACCGATCGCTGGATCGTCCAGAGCAACGTCTCGAACGGCACCCCGCTGTACGACAACGGCATCCACGGCGAGGGCCAGATCGTGGGCGTGCTCGACGGGAGAGCGGACCAGAATCACTGCTCGCTGGATGGCGGAAAGATTCTTTTCTACAACAGCTCCGCCGGCGCCGACAGTCACGGAACCCACGTTTCCGCGACGGCCGTTGGCGACAACGGGGTGTTCAACAACACGCGCGGCGTCGCCTATCTGGCGAACATGGTCTTCAACACCATCCCATTCTTCACCGAGGCCGGCGTGACTCAGAGACTCAACCTGCATCATGGCCAGGGCGCCCGAATCCATACCAATAGCTGGGGAGACGACGGCACGACGAATTACAACAGCCTCGCAAGAGGTTTCGACGTGTTTCTGCACGACAATGAGGATGACGTTGTTTGTTTGGCTGTGACGAATCTGAGTTCGCTCAGGAATCCGGAGAACGCCAAGAATCTCATGGCGGTCGGCGCTTCGCAGGACACGCCGAACCAGGCCAGTTTCTGCTCCGGGGGGACCGGCCCGACGGCGGACGGCCGGCGGAAACCGGAGATCTATGCTCCCGGATGTTCAACCAACTCGGCATCCTCCGGAACGAGTTGCAGTACGACACCCAAGACCGGAACCTCCATGGCCTCTCCCGCCGTGGCCGGCACGGCGGCGCTGGTGCGGCAGTATTACGTGGATGGTTATTACCCATCCGGGGCGGCCAACGCGGCGGATGCCTTCACGCCATCCGGGGCGTTGATCAAAGGCACGCTCCTCAACTCGGCCGTCGACATGACCGGCGTCGCGGGGTACCCGAGTAACCGCGAGGGCTGGGGCCGCGCTCTGGCTGACAATGCCCTATTCTTCACGGGCGATACGCGGAAGCTCGTCGTTTTCGACGACATTCGCAATGCCGTTGGCCTGTCCACCACCGATGTGTCTGAATACATGTTCAACGTCGATGGCGCCACGGAGCAGCTTCGCGTGACATTGGTTTGGACCGACGCCCCTGCCGCCGCGAGCACAGGGACCGGTTTCGCGGCGATCAATGATCTCGACCTGGAGGTCGAATCGCCAAGCAGCGTGCTTTATCTTGGCAACGTTTTCAGCAGTGGTCAGTCCACCACCGGCGGCACCAAGGATGATCGCAACAACGTCGAACAGGTCCACCTGAGCAGTCCGGAGCTTGGCGTCTGGACCGTGCGCATCCTTGCCGCCGCGGTGAATCAGGGACCGCAGGGGTTCGCGCTGATCGCCACGGGTGAGGTATCGGAGTTCGTGCCGGTGGTTTGCACGGCAGGCGACGTGAACGACGATACGTTCATCGACGGCGGAGACATCGGCCGGTTCGCGGACATTCTGGTCAACGGCGGTGGTACGCCGGTGGAAGTCTGTGCCGGCGACGTCGAGGCGGTTCCCAATGGCGCGATCGACATCAACGACGTGCCACCCTTCGTGACGTGTCTGCTGCTGGCCGGTTGTCCGTGATCGTCCGAGTGAGTTCGGGTTCTTTGCTGCCGCAGTGTGACGGCTCGGCTTGACCTTCCCCACAATCCCGATTTGGATGCGGACGCAATGTCCGACGGGGATGGTCCGCGCCGCGTGGGGCTGACCGCCTTCGAGCCGATGGGTGGAGACAACCAGAGATGCCCCGCAACCGCGATGAGTGCCTTGCTCCGACTGACAGGGTTGGGGAAAGGACGAACGGCCCGGTCGGCCATTCGGCGAGTGCCATGCCGCAGGCTCGGCCGATCCCGTGGCTGCGCGGGGCGATCGGCGGCATTCTCATGGGGCTGGCGAATCTGGTGCCTGGGGTCAGCGGCGGGACCATGATTCTGATCATCGGTCTCTACGATGCCTTGATTTCCGCCATCGCGGACGTCACGCGGCTGAGGTTCACGCTTCACAATGTCGTGCTGATAGGGATCGTCGCTGGAACGGCGGGCCTGGCCATCGTCCTCCTGGCCGGGCCGCTCCGGAATCTCGTCGTACTGCAACCGACGGCCATGTACGCACTGTTCATCGGGATGACGCTGGGCGGCGCGCCGCTATTGTGGCGGATGATGTCGCCTCCGAAACCCGCGTCGATGCTGGCGGTTGCGGTGGGCTTCCTGATTCTCGTCGGCGTGGCCGTCTCTTCAACTTCCCACTCTCGCCTCACGAAGGAGGACAAGGCGCGGATCCAGGAGTTGGTTCGCCGGGGCGAATTCCCCATCAAGTCTGACATTCCGCTTGATCTGGCTGCCGGCGTTTTGGGAATGAGCGCCATGGTTCTGCCCGGCATTTCCGGCGCCTACATGTTGCTCTTGCTGGGGCGCTACGAGGCAATCCTCGGTGCCGTCGCCGCCATGAAAGACTACGCTCTGTCGTTCGGGAAAGAGGGCGACCCGACGGCGTTGGCCGTGATTGTCCCGGTGGCGATCGGCTCGCTGGTGAGCCTCGTCGCGGTCACCAATGTCCTGAAGTGGCTGCTCCAACATCGAGAGAAACCGACGGTGGGCCTGCTGCTGGGCATCCTCCTCGGTTCGGTGATTACCCTGGTCCAGAGGATGGAGTTCGCCGCGGGGCTCGACTACGCCCTCGCCGGCCTGCTTCTGCCGTGCGGTTTCGTGGCGACGATCTTCCTGAGTCGCGTCGGCGCTCGCGGGAATTGAAACCGAGAATGAGCTTCAGGGGCCTCCCAAGGCGGGCCGCATTCGCAAACCGGCCTGTCCGAAATTCTGGTAGTGGTATCGTTTGGGTGCCACGGACGGCTTGCCCGCCCGTGCCGACACTGGCAGCAAGCTGCCAGTGGCACCCGCGCGACGATCTTCCTGAGTCGCGTCGGCGCTCGCGCGAATTGAAACCGAGAATGAGCTTCAGGGGCCTCCCAAGGCGGGCCGCATTCGCAAACCGGCCTGTCCGAAAT
>Ga0326597_10004180_pt1 | contig 20401 bp, 17 predicted proteins | sample RVTome_12_FD_203789 | JGI IMG/M metagenome (GOLD analysis project Ga0326597, IMG submission 203789) | Soil microbial communities from uranium-contaminated site in the Upper Colorado River Basin, Wyoming, United States - RVT100D185 | ecosystem: Environmental > Terrestrial > Soil > Contaminated >...
GCACGAGGCACGGTCTTCGGTTCAGTAGATCCCCGGCACCACTCTCCACCTGACGCGCGCGCGGTAGTCCGCGTACTGCGGATCGTGAAGGAGCGTCCGCTCCTCCTCGAGCGCACGGAGCATGAGCGCGGCGTCGGCGGCCACGAGCGCGGCGGCGTTCCAGGCGGACGGGTTGGCGATCACGAAGGCGGCGTGCGTGACGAGGTAGCCGAGGTAGATCGGGTGGCGCACGGCGCGGTAGAGGCCACGTGAGACGATGCCGCGGTTGGCGGGCATCAGGCCGAAGCTGCGTCCGAGCGACAGCTTGCCTCCGACGACGACCAGCAGGCCGAGCGCCGAGAGCGGCACCGTGACCGCCTCCGGCAGCAGCCCGGCGCCGGCGATCGGCACCACGAGCGGCGGTCCCGCGATCGACAACCCGGTCAGCAGCCGCGCCCGCCACGTGCGATCGACGAGGAGGGCCGCCCGGCGGAAGACGGTCAGCACGACGACGAGCAGCTCGCTCGCGACGAGCAGCAACCCGGTGAGACGGCCGGTGACGAGGAAGCTCTCCCAGAGCCGCACGGTCATCAGGGTGAAGAGCGTGACGATGATGACCCGCGCGGCGAAGTCGGCGCTTACGAAATGCCCACGGAATGGCCTTGGAATGCCCGCGGAATGCCCACGGAATGCCCACGGAATGCCCACGGAATGCGCGTCCTTCATCGGTTCACGCCCTCGCGCGTCCACGCTTCCCGGTCGGCCTGGGACGACTGTTCCTCGATGAAGTAGCTCGCGCACGCGGCGTCCACCAGCTCGCGCGTGATGATCGGGGTCCTGCCCGCGTACCGGCAGATGTCCACCATGTGCTCGACCAGGTCGCGGGGATGGCAGGCGCGCAGCTGGAGTCCGTTCGGCTGGTAGTAGCGCTGCAGCAGGTAGTCCACGATGACCGGGTCGAAGCCGAGGCCGCGCCGGCCGCAGTACATCTCGAAGATGCGCGAGTACTCCTCGACGCTCGGGTTCCTCGCGAGGATCTTGTACGGGATGCGGCGCAGGAAGGCTTCGTCGGCGAGCGACTCGGGCTTCAGGTTCGTGGCGAACACGATCAGCACGTCGAACGGGACCTCGAACTTGCGGCCGGTGTGCAGCGTCAGGTAGTCCACGCGGCTCTCGAGCGGCACGATCCAGCGATTCAGCAGGTCGCGCGCCGGGACGCGCTGACGTCCGAAGTCGTCGACGACGAACACGCCGCCGTTCGCCTTGAGCTGGATCGGCGCCTCGTAGAATTTCGAGATCGGGTTGAACGTCAGATCGAGCATCTCGAGCGTCAGCTCGCCGCCCACGGTGACGACCGGCCTCCGGATCCGGACCCAGCGCCGGTCGTGACCGTGTGCGGCGATGAGGCTGGATGCGCCCGCGGTCTCCTCCAGCCGTTCGTGATTGACCGGGTCGAACATCGTGATCGTCTGGCCGTCGATGTCGACCGCGTGTGGCACGTACATCGCGCCGCCGATGGCGCGTCCGATGCCCTCGGCGATGACGGTCTTGCCGTTGCCGGGCGGTCCGTAAAGGAAGAGCGACTTGCCGCTGTTGACGGCCGGCCCGAGCTGATCGAACATCGCCTCGCTCACGACGAGGTGCTCGAACCCGGTCGCGATCCGCGCGCGGTCCATCACGCCGCGACTGGCGGCCTGTGAACGGACGTACGCGCAGTAGTGGTCGAGCGGCACCGGCGCGGGTCCGACGTAACGGGAGACGTCCAGGAACTGGCGGGCCCGATCGCGACCCAGGTCGGTCAGCGCGTACCGGAAGCCGGCATTGCCCACGCCGCTGGCGCCGCGGACCTCGACGAGCTTCTCGACCCGCACGTACTCGACGGTCGGCTCGAGGATCGAGAATGGCACGGCGAGCCGGTCCGCCAGCTCGCTGCCGCTGGCTTCTCCGCCGAGCAGCGTCTTGACCAGCAGCTCCGCGAGCCGGTCGGCCGGCACGCCGAGGTCCGCGAAGCGCTGCGGCACGGGCGGCGCGGCGGCGGTGTCGCGCGCGGGGGCGTCGCCGGTGACGGACATGGGCAGCGTCATCGCGTGTTCTCGATCAGCGGGAAGAGCACCTGCACGAACTTGATGGCCGCCGGTCCGATCGAGACGACCCAGATCGGCGGGAAGATGCAGAAGACGAGCGGGAAAACCATCTTCACGCCGGTCTTCGCGGCGGCCTCTTCCGCGCGCTGGCGGCGCTTGGTCCGCAGGGTCTCCGAGTAGACTCGCAGCGCCTGCGCGACGCTGGTGCCGAACTTGTCGGTCTGGATGAGCATGGTGACCAGCGCGCTCAGGTCGTCGACGCCGGTCCGGTCGGCCAGGTTGCGCATCGCCTCGGCGCGGCTCTTGCCGGCGCGCAGCTCGACGTTGATCAGCCGCAGCTCGTCGGACAGGTCCGGATAGGCGTAGGCGAGCTCGCTGCCCACGCGCGCCAGCGCCTGGTCGAGGCCGAGGCCGGCCTCGACGCTGACGACCAGCAGATCCAGCGCGTCGGCCAGCGCCAGCCGGATCCGATGCTGGCGCCGCTTGGCCAGCCGCGCGAGCGCCATGCCGGGCAGGATGTAGCCCAGGCCGAGACCGGCGAACGCCATTGCCAGGTTGGGCCGCATCAGCACCGAGCCGGCGAACAGCGCGAAGATGCCGAGGGCGGCCACCATCCGGATGCCGAAGAAGATCGGCAGCGCCTCGTCGCGGCGGTACCCGGCCTGGATCAGCCGCTGGCGCAGCGTGCCCAGCTCCCTTGGTGACCGCGGCACCTTGTCGCCGAGCTTTTTCAGGGCGCCGGCCAGCGCGTCGAAGCGCGAAACATCGTCGGCGGGCTTGTCGCGCGCGCCGACGACCTCCGCGAGGCGCCGGTCGATCGTGACGGCCCTCCCGCCCATCAGCATCATCGCGGCGAAGGCCACGACGAGCGAGCCGAAGGCGAAGGCGAGCAGCGGCAGCAGCATCGACACGTCACACCTCGATCTTGATCACCTGCCGTATCCACAGGTAGCCGACGAACTGCATCGCGGCCGCGCCGAGCAGCATCATCTGCCCCATCCGCTCCCGGAACAGGAGGTTCATGTGCTCGGGGTTGATGAACGAGAGCGCGATCGCCAGCACCACCGGCAGCGCGAGCAGCACGTATCCGGTCAGGCGGCCGTGCGCGGTGTAGACGCGAACCTGCCTCAGGATCTTGAACCGCTCGCGGACGACGTGTGCGAGGTTCTCGAGGATCTCCGACAGGTTGCCGCCGGTGTCGCGCTGGATCATCACGGCCGTGGCGAAGAACCGGACGTCGAGCAGCGGCACCCGCCCGGTGAGATTCTGCAGCGAGTCCTTCATCGGCAGGCCGTAGTTCTGCTCGTCGAAGGTCTTCCGGAACTCGGGTCCGACGGGCTCGTCGAGCTCGTCGGCCACCATCTTCAGGCCGTTGGCGAACGCGTGTCCGGCCTTGAGCGCGCGGGCCACCAGGTCGAGCGCCTCGGGGAACTGCTCCTCGAACCGGCCGAACCGCGCGGCGCGGCGCCGGTGGATGACGAGGAACGGCACCGCGGTGCCGAGGAGCCCGCCGACCAGCGTGGCCCACGGGCTGCGCACCAGCATGCCCGAGACGATCCCGACCAGCGTGCCCGAGGCGAGCGCCATCAGCAGGATCGCGCTCACGCTTCGCCGGGTGCCCGACTGTTCGATCCAGCGCCCCAGCCCGGATCCCCGCGACGTCGCGCCGATGAACTGATCGAGCGCGGGCAGCGGCCCTTCGATCCGCCCTTTGAGCAGCGACACGAGCGAGTCGGCGGACGCGGGTCCCGCCGCCGCGCCGACCTGCGCGATCCGGTTCTGGAGCCGCTGCCGCACCAGCATCTGCGGCAGCCGGGTCACGCCGACATAGAGCGCGACCACGAGGCCCGTCACGAGGAAGAACACGCCGAGCGGCACGAGCAGGGTCATCACCGCACCTCCGTCACACCTTCGAACATCGCCGGCGGCAGATGGATGCCCGCGGTCTTCAGGCGCTCGCAGCACTTGGGCCGGATACCCGTCGCCCGGAACCGGCCGACGACCTTGCCGTCCTCGGTGACCCCCACCTTCTCGAAGAGGAAGATCTCCTGCATCGTGATCACGTCTCCCTCCATCCCCGTGATCTCGCTCACGCTGGTGACCTTCCGGGTGCCGTCGCTCATGCGCGACTGCTGCACGACCAGGTGGATGGCGGACGCGATCTGCTGCCGCATCGCGCGCTCGGGCAGGTTGCTGCCCATCGAGATCATCGTCTCGATGCGGGACAGCGAGTCACGCGGCGTGTTCGCATGCACCGTCGTCAGCGATCCGTCGTGGCCGGTGTTCATCGCCTGCAGCATGTCGAGCGCCTCGTCGCCTCGGACCTCGCCGACGACGATGCGGTCGGGCCGCATGCGCAGCGCGTTGATCACGAGCTGGCGCTGGCGAATGGCCCCCTTCCCCTCGACGTTGGGCGGGCGGGTCTCGAGGCGCGCCACGTGGTCCTGGTGGAGCTGCAGCTCCGCCGCGTCCTCGACGGTGACGATGCGCTCGCGATCCGAGATGAAGCCCGACAGCACGTTGAGCAGCGTCGTCTTTCCGGCGCCGGTGCCGCCGCTGATCAGGATGTTGAGGCGCGAGCGGACGCAGTGCTCGAGAAACTCGAGCATGGGTTGCGTCAGCGACCGGTAGGTCACCAGGTCGGCTGCCTTGAGCCGCTCGGCCGGAAACCGCCGGATCGACAGCAGCGGGCCGTCCACGGCGAGCGGCGGGATGATGGCGTTGACGCGCGATCCGTCCGGCAGCCGCGCGTCGACCATCGGCGAGCTGTCGTCGACACGCCGGCCGACGCCGCTGACGATCCGGTCGATGACGCGCAGCAGGTGCCGATCGTCCTGGAACGTCGTCGGCACCCGCTCGAGCCGGCCGCCGCGCTCGACGTAGACCTGCTTGTACGTGTTCACGAGGATGTCGCTGACGTTCGGGTCGCGCAGCAGCGGCTCGAGAGGACCGAGGCCGAACACCTCGTCGATGACGTCGCCGAGAATGGCGTCGCGCTCGGTCATCGTGAGCGGCACGGCCTCCTCGTTGATCAGCTCGAAGAGCAGCGTCCGGATCTCGCCCTCGGCGCGCGCGCGGTCGGCCGCCGCCAGCGCCTCGAGGTTGAGGCGGTTGAGCAGCTTGCGGTGCACGTTGGCCTTGAGCTCGATGTACTGGGGCCGGACCGGCTCGGCTCGGGGTGCCGGTCTCGCGGCCGTCGCGTTGGTGGTCATCGTCATGATTCGTCTCGGCGCTGGGCGCTGGACGTGCGCCGTGCTCACAGGATGCCGAGGAACGCCTTGCGCTTCTCGGGCTGCGGTTTCGCCGCGGCACCCGTGCCGCCGACCAGGCCGCGGGTGAAGGTGTCGAACTGCGCGGCGATCTCCGAGTGGTTCGCCAGCGCGAGCGGCACTCCGGAGTTGAGCGCCGTGGACACCGTCCGGTAGTCGCTCGCGAACGTGTGATGGATCGGGTAGCCCAGCGCCGACTCGATCTGCTTCGGCGCGATCAGGTCGTCCGACGCGCGGTTGACGAGCACCCGGACCCGCTCGCCGCCGGCGCCGAGCTGGCGGATCCGATCGATCAGCCGCTGCGCGTTGCGGATCGACGGCACGTCGGGATTCGTCACGAGAAAGATGCTGTCGGCCCCGAACAGCGCCGTCATGGAGCAGGACGTCAGGCTGTTGCCCGCGTCGACGACGATGAAGTCGTAGGTGCGGGCGAGCACGCGCAGCACCTCCTCGATCGCCGTGGCGTCCTGCGCGTTGGGCCGGTCGAACTGCTCCGATCCAGCCAGAATGTCGAGGCCCGACTTGTGCCGGGTGACCAGCTCCTTCAGGAAGTCACGGTCCAGCCGGTGCAGGTTCTCGATCGCGTCGAGCAGCGTGAAGCGCGGCCGGATGCCGAGGAACAGCGCGACCTCGCCGAGCGACAGCTTCAGATCGACCACGACCGTCGGCCGCTTGGTCAGCCGCGCGAGCTCGACCGCACAGTTGACCGAGACCGTCGTCGTGCCGGATCCGCCCTTCGCCCCCAGGAAGACGTGGGTCGTCGAGGGCGGCCGGCTCGTCGCACTCGCCGACTCGCGCCGCGTGGCGGCCCGCCGGAGCGCGCCGTGGAAGCCGTCCACCGTCGACGTCGGAACATCGGCGCCGATCGGCCAGGGGAAGAACTCGTTCGCGCCGGCGCGCATCGCCTGCAGGATGAGGTCGGGTTCGGCGCTCCCTGCCACCGCGAAGATGGCCGCCGACGGGTACGCCGCGCGCAGCCGCTCGATCGACGCCAGGCCCGACGAAGGGTCGGTCCGGATGTCCACGACCGCGACATCGGGACCGCCGGCGTCGGCCGACGTCCGGCGCGCGTCCACGAGCGCGACGGGAATCCCGCCGCCGCGCAGCAGGCGGGTCACCTCCTGCTGGAACGGCTCGTCCGGGGTGGCGATCAGCGCTGAGAGTTGGGCCATAGATCGTTCCGCATCCTGGGCGTCTGCGCACGTCTAAAGACGTGCGCTACGAGTAAAGACGTGCGCTACGAGAAACGCGCCGCGCGGTGTCATTGCACGAGCCGGATCGCCTTCAGGAACGACCCGGCGGGCGCCGGACCACCGCTGTTGTTCCGAATCAGACCGGTCATCGGCACGATCCGGCCGAGAACGCTGTTGCCCTGCAGCTCCTCGATGAAGAACCCCACCAGGTTCGCCACCTCGATGTCGAGCCGGCCGTGCTGGCGGCTCTCTTCGTAGGCGGCCGGGTCGAACACCGGGATGACCACGATGCGCGGGCTCGGGTTGAAGGCGCTCACGACACGGCGGGCCGCGGGGTCCCAGTAGGCGCCCGGATCCTTGTCGATGAGCTCCTGCGTGCCCGACGTCGTCGGCCCGGTCATGTTGCCCGGCTCGACCGGCACCGTGTCTCCCATCTGCATCACGCCGTTGAAACAGCCCGGGATGTTCTGCTCGTACCAGGCCGCGCCGGAGTCGGGCGGCAGCGCGATCGGATAGAAGTGGCTCGCGTTGATCGCCTGGTGCGGGTTACCCGCCTTGAGCAGAATCTCGCGGCCGTAGTCCGGCCCGGTCGGACTGGGGCTGAAACCGGTGTAGCCGGACTGGTCGGCCGGAATGTAGATGTCGGGATCCGGGAGCGGCTTGTTCTTGTTGTCGTACACGTCGAACGTGTCGGCCTCGTCCCACGCCGGGGTCTGGCGCTCGTCCCACTTGTCGGGCACGGCCCACGGCTTCACGCAGGTCGCGGCATTGGCGGGCGAGACCTCCGAGGTGGCCGCCGCCGCGATGTCGGCCGTCGGCACGCCGAAGTACGCCGCGACGAGCGTGGAGACGGGGTTGCCGCGATCGACGCGGCGATACACCGTGACCCGCACCCGGTTGGGCTGCCCGGTCGGGTCGTTCAGGAACTCGACATCGGCGGGCGTCACCGACACTGCCTGGCCCATGACCTGGTTCGCCGTCGCCGCCGCCAGGGCGCTCTGCACCGCCGGCCCGGAGGGCGAGCGGTCGTCGAAGTCGTCGAACACGAGCGCCACGGCGCCGCCGAGCGCGCCGGCGTCGGCAGAGTTCTGCGCCTGGTTCCTGGCGGTCATCAGCATGCCGACGTCGATCGCGAGCATCGAGCTCGCGAGGAACGCCAAGAGGCCGAGGCCGACGAACACGAACGTCATGCCGGATTCGTCCCGACGAAGTCGCTGAAGACGTGTCATGGCAGATCCTTCGTGGCTCGAGGCTCGAGGCTCGAGGCTCGGACGTTACACCTACACCACCCCGCCGCCGCCGGGCTTGCGCGGGCGCTTCCCGGCCTGATACGCGGCCTGCGCCTCGCGGAGCCGCGCTTCGGCGTCGGCGAGGACTTTCGCGCGCTCGGCCTGTTCCTTGGCGAGCTTCGCTTCCTGCTCGCGCTTCTTCTTCGTCTCTTGCTCCGCTTTCTTCGCCGCTTCGGCGTCGCGCTTGGCCTGCGCCTTCGCCGCTTTCTCCTCCCGCTTGTGCTGTTCCTCGGCCACCTTCGCGGCCTGTGTGGCTGCCTTCTGAGCCGCCTCGGCCGCACGCTTTTCTTCGTCGGCGCGGCGCTTCGCCTCCTCCACGCGGGCTTTCTCGATCCGCTTGATCTCCGCCTTGGTCAGCGCGGGGGCGGGGGTCGCGGGCGGCACGACGCTGGCGGCGGGCGGGGCCGGCACGCCCGTCATCGCCGGCGCGACGACCGTCGTCAGCGCACCGTCGGGTCCTGGCGTGCCCTCCGACGCCTGGTCACGGGAGGCGTCCGGCGCCTGGTCACGCCCCACGGTCACGGGCACGGGAACGGGCGCCGCCGCCGCCTCGGGTTCGCGGCGCCGCGTCCCGGCGGAGTCGCCGCCGCTCGGGTAGCGCGGCGAGCCGGTGTACGGCGCTGGCGGGGGCAGCTGGTTCTTCGGCTGGCCCAGGAACGGCTCGACGAACGACGGCAGCCCTGCGGACACGCCGGTGGATCCCCGCCGGAGGATCTGCGGCGTGATCATCACGACCAGCTCGGTCTGCTGCTTCTGGGCCGCTTTGCTCCTGAAGAGCCAGCCGAGGATCGGGATGTCGCCGATGCCCGGAACCTTCCGCATCGTGTTGGTGACCGTGCTGTTGAGCAGGCCGGCGATGGCGAACGTCTGTCCGTCCTGCAGCTCGACCTCCGTCTCGGTGCGCCGGGTCGAGAGCGACGGCACGCGGAAGCCCTCGAGCGTAATGGCGTTGGTGAAGTCGAGCGCGCTGACCTCGGGCCGCACCTTCAGGTGGACCAGGTCGCCCCCGAGCACGGTGGGCGTGAAGTTCAGGCGGATGCCGAACTCCTTGAACACGATCGTGACGGAGTTGCCGCCCGAGCTCGGCTGGATGACGGGATAGGGGTACTCGCCGCCGGCGAGGAAGCTCGCCTCTTTGCCGTCGGTGGCGATCAGGTTCGGCTCGGCGAGGCTCTGGAACAGCCCCCGCTCCTGCAGTGCCCGGATCACCGTGCCGAGGCTGTAGCGGTTGTTGAAGATGAACAGGTTCAGGAAGTCGCTGAATGTCGTCTTGCCGCCTGTGGCGGTGACGGTGTCCCTGTCGCCGCCCCAGTCGCCGGCGCCCTGGACGGACTGGCGGGTCATCTCCTCGAACGTCGGCGCGGGAAACTGCTGCGTCGTCACGCGCGAGACGTAGTCGCGGAACCCGTTCGCGCCGGTGAAGAACGAGGAACCCAGCTCGGTGAGCGCGCTGCGGCTCACCTCGGCGAAACGGACGCGGAGCAGCACCTGGTTCGACGCGACGCCCTCCTGCTGCCGCAGCAGGTTGACGACGCTCTCCCTCTTGTCGACGTAGCCGGTGGCGACGTCGGCCGCCTTTTCCACGACGTACTTGCTGCTCACGGTGCCCGACAGCACGACGTCGCGGCCGTTGCTGGCGACGGCGACCGGCTCGCCCGGGAAGAGCTGCTCGAGCTGCAGCTTCAGCTCGCTCAGGTCACGCCGCACGTTGACCTCGTACGTGCGAATGCCGCCGGTGCGGTCCCAGACGAACAGCGAGATCGACCCCGGCGTCTTGCCGTGAATCAGGATCTGCTGCGGCGTGGTCACCAGCGCGTCGGCGATGTCGGGTGTCGTCAGCGACACGCGCTCGATCGGCCGGTCGAGATTGAGCACCGTGGACCGCCCGACCAGGAGGTCGATCACGGTCGCGTCCGGCGCCGAGGCGGGCGGACCGGCGACGAACCGGGTTTGCTGCGCTTCGGGCGTGGCGACCATGATCACGATGATGAGCAGGGCCACCAGCCCGAGGACGGTGGCGGGCCGGCGCGCGAGGCGCGGCGGCACGACCGGCCGGGTCCGCCGAAGGCGGGCGTGAACGGCGTGCATGGAATCTCCTCCTATCGGATCACTTCTCGGATCACTTCGCGCGCCCGCTTCTCGCCGCGGATGATCTCCACGGTCGCCGGCGGCGGCGGCTCGGGTGGCGGCGCCGCGCTGGCGGTCGTGGCCGGCGCGGGCCGGCGGACCGGCGCGGGGCCGCCCATCAGGGTCGCCGTACGGACGCCGCTGGTCGACGGCGCGCCGTCGTCGAGCGGATTGCGCAGGGCGAGCTGGATCTTGCCTTCGGTGCTGGCGAGCGCGAGGCGCTCGGCCTGCTCCGGTGTCACGAGCAGCGTCACGACGGTGACCTGCATGGGCTTGCCTTGCCCGCTGTCGTCGCGCTCCATGCGCGTGCCCGCGGTGAGCACCTGCACGTTGCTCAGCACGACCTTCGACGTGATGTCTCCCTGCTTCTGGTTCGGGCTCGCCGTCGCGACGACGTCGACGCGAGTGCCGGGCAGCACGTAGCCGGCGACGCCGATTACCTCGTTGACGCGGACCGACACGGCGCGCATCCCGGCCGGGATCACGGTCGGCAGCCCTGCGCCCGCCTCCCTCGATGCGAGCTTGGCGGGCAGGATCGGCTCGTGACGAACCACCGCGACGATCAGGCCGCGGCCGGTGATCTGCTGCGGATCGGCGAACGCGCCGTCGGGCGCCTCGCCAGCCGGCCAGGAGATGACGCGCAGGTCGTCCGCTTTCAGCTCGGTCCCGAGCTGCAGGTCGGCGGCCGCGACGACCACCGGCTGCATCGGCACCGACACGGTGCGAACGGGCACGTTCTGCATGTAGTTGTAGGTGCCGTACGCCAGACCGCCTCCGGCGGTGAGGGCGATGGCCAGCACGAGAAAGAGTCGGTTCCGCATGGCGTCAGTTCCTTTGCGCAGGCCTGAAGGCCTGCGCCACATCTCCGTTCCCAGTGGCCCAGGTCTTCAGACCTGGGCATTCGCCCGGCGCGCAGGCCTGAAGGCCTGCGCCACAGGCCAAGTCATTGCGTCTCGTTTCGCATGATCGACACCGCGCGCATCGTGAGCGGCGCGCCGGTCTGCGCGCCCGGGCTCACGAGTCGCGCGACCGGCTGTAGCACCATGAACTCGAACGGGTAGTCCACGGTGACCCGGGAGGCGGTGTTGGCCCCGACCGCCGCGTTCCGGTCGACCGTGATCGCCGCGTCGGCGGCGTCCGGCAGCGCGCCGCTCGTCAGGTAGTTGCGGACGGCTGCGCTCACCGTGGCCTCGGTCGATCCGGGCAGCACCGCGATGCGCGCGCCTTCCCGCGCCGCGTTCGTCAGCACCTGCCAGGTCTGATAGGCGCGACCGAACTCGAAGATGGCCACCGAGACGAGCAGCAGAATGGGGAGCGTGACGGCCGTCTCGATGAGCGCCGAACCGCGTTCGTTGCGACGCATCTGCTGACTCCTTTGACTCCTTGTCGGCTTCAGGCTTCAGGCTTCAGACCTCGGGCCAGGTCACGTGTCACGCCTCGAGCCTCACATCGACATCGCCGCGACGATGCTGCCGATGGCGATGGCCGGTCCGTAGGCGAAGCGGCTGCTCGCCGCCGTGGCGGCGATCGTCTGCCGCGCGTCCGCCGGCGACGTCAGCAGCCGGCCGGTCCCCGCCAGCGTCGCGGTCAGGCGGCGCCGGTAGAGCGCCGTCGCCACCGCCAGCCCGCCGCCGGCGATCGCGGTCCACACGAACGCGACCACGACGCCGGCCGGTCCGAGCAGCGCGCCGACCGCCGCGAGCAGCTTCACGTCCCCGGCGCCCGTGGCGCCGAGGGCGTAGCCTGGCAACATCAGCAGCAGGCCGAGCGCAAGTCCCAGGACCGCCGCGCCGAGCGACTGATCGTCCGAGCCCAGCGCGGCGAGCGCGATGCCCAGCGCCGACATCGGCGCGGTCACCGCGTTCGGGATCCGCCGCGTCCGGATGTCGACGAACGCGGCGAGCATCACGCCGATCACCAGCACGACGAACGTGACGCTAGAAGTTGGCGGCAATGGTCTGCCAGAACACGGAATTGATCGTGTTGCCGAGCGCCGCGACCGCGCCCAGCGCGACGATCGCGATGAGCGCCATGAGCAGCCCGTACTCGAGCAGGTCCTGGCCGTCGTCCGACCGCCAGATCCACCAGCCGGTCCGCGCGACGGCCCCCGATGCGGGTGACGCCCCCGGCGCATTCGGCTGCATTCGATCCATGATGTGCTCCTCACTCCCGGCGGGACGCCGGCTCCGAGCTGAGGCCGGAGCCGGCCCCGTGACGCGCGCTCGTCGACCTCGCGTGCCGCGGCCGCTACACGGCCGCGGCGAGCTGGTCGGCGATGCTCTGGAAGATCGCCTGCACGCTTCCGCCGGCCGCTGTGACGGCGCCAATCGCGACGAGCGCGATCAACGCGACGAGCAGCGCGTACTCGAGCAGGTCCTGTCCCTCTTCCTGACGCGTGAACAACCTGACGATGGCAACGAGACGATCCATGACTGCCTCCTCGAATGGCGCATCGCGAAGGCGATGCGACGTTGCGACGCCGGATCATCGACGATGGACGCGGCGCGATGAGCTCGGCCCGCGACCCTCGCTCCCTTCAACAGGCGTGCCACGACGTCGAGGGCGACCGGCGCGCGGAGACCCAACCGGTTCCCGTTACTGTGGTTTACGCACTCTCGCCGCCCGCCACCGGGACCGCGCGATGGGGCCATGCCGGACGAATCCGCCCATTCCGGCTCGTCAAGTTCGTAAGTACCGGCCCTAATTCCGTGACGCGGGCCACTGCGTGGACGCACGCACCGCCGCGCGGCACCGCGAAAAACCCGGTTTTGGCGCTCACGGCGCCATCCGGCACCGCCGGGCACGTCGCTTGCTACCAACACGATCGGCGGTCCGCTGCCAGGCCGTGGTGAAAGTCGACACGGGCTGCGAGGTGAACTCAGATGGTGCGAAGTGTGCGTGGAGGTCTCTGGTCGACCGCGGGATTCGGCCTCGTGCTGCTCGTCCTGGCGTTCACCGACGGGCGGGTCCGGAGCCGGTTCGCGACGGCGTTCGCCGATCCCGTCGAAGGCGGACTTACAATCGGCGCGAAGATCGGCGACCTCGCCGGCATCATCGGTGTCGCGGCACGCGAGCAGATCGCGACCAACAGCGCGCTCGTGATCTTCGGCGTCGTCGCCGTCCTTCTGGTGCTTTTCATGGTGAGGTCCTGATGGCCTTGATTCTCGCGGTCGAACCGGACGAACGGCAGGCCGCCATCCTGTCCGGCGTCGTCATGAACCAGCTCCGCGCCGACCTCGTGCTGGTCAACTCGAAGGACGCGGCCATCGCACGGATCAGCCGGCAGGTGCCCGATCTCATCCTGTTGACGACGCTGCTGTCGCCGCGCGACGAGAAAGAGATCGTCGGACAGCTCAGGAAGATGGAGGATGTCGAGCACCTGCAGACGCTGACGATTCCGTTGTTGGGATCGGCCGCGCCGGAGGAAGAGAAGGGCGGCGGGCTGCTGCGCGCGTTCCGGCGCAAGCGGGCCGCGGCCGGGCCGCGCGGCTGCGACCCGATGCACTTCGCGAAGGAGATCCGGACGTACTTGAAGCGGGCCGCCGAGATCAAGGCGGAGCGCCGCGCGTCGCTCGAAGCGGCGATGACCGCGACCGCGGTGGAGATGCCCGCCGCGAAAGCGAAGACGGTCGCGGTGGAAGCGCCCGCCGCGAAAGCGAAGGCGGCCTCGGTGCCGGCGCCCGCACCCACGCCGCCGGCTCCGTCGATCGACACCACGGTCCTGGCGCCGCGGTGCTTCGCCTCGCTGATGGCCGCCGAAGAACGTCTCGCCAGAATCAGAATCACATTCGACGCCGGAGACGACACCGCCGACGACGTCGCGATGATGATGCGCGCGCTCAGAGTTCCGGCGCGCGTCGCGGCGTTCGCCTATCCGCGCGGCTGCCGGATCGACCAGGTGCGTCTGGGAAAGGCCCGCCCGAAACGTAAGCCGAGCTACGAAGCGCTGCCGCGACTGCGCGTGACCCATTCGGATTCCCTCGAGGCGACTCGCTAGCCGTGCTTGCTCGCCGGAATGTGTACGAAATGGTCACATTCTCGCAAGCACGGCTGGGCCGCGCACGGCGCGGCCCGCGAGGGAGCGGCACGGGGCGATGGGGCCCGCGAGCGACCGAGCCGGGGTGTGGGGCGGAGCCCCACGTTGGTTAGATCTGCGCTCTTCGGGCTCGAGTTCCCTAGAGCCAGCCGATCGTTCAGAGTGTACCGTCTTAGTCAAGCCCGACGGCCGTTAGCTGCTGCGCTTGTTCCCACGACCTCTTCTCTCACTCGACGTCGGGCAGCTCGCGGATCCCAGCGCCAGCGAAGATGCGCCCTATCCCGCCGTCCACTTCGCCGTACCGCTCGTCATAGGAACCGCAGCAGAGGTCCCGCGGTAGCGGGAGGCGCGCGTATGGGTTTTCATGTACCACGACGCGGAGTTCGCAAAGGGAGACGTCCCGTTCGGTTCCCCTCGCAGCCTGGATTAGTTCCCAGCATTCGTCAGTAGTCTGCCTCCGGCCAAGTTCGCGCCGTCTCGTTCATCGTAGTACGCGCGAAACCGGCGGTCGCCGATCTTCAGATGGTCCAGGACGATGACCGCGCTCAGGGTTTGGTTCTGCGGAGCGACGGGCTTTCCATAACAGTAGGTCTTGTCCCTGCCACGTCAGCGCATAGTCTGGCCGGCGAGAGCTGCCGGGCAATTCCTTCTCGAACGCGAACTCACTGAGCCCCGCGGCGTGCAGGTACTGCTCGAAGAGCTGCTCGGACTCGGTCTTCATCGCGCCCACCATTTGCCGCTCGCCCCAAGTTCTCGGTTTCCTCCGGGTTCAGCAACGCCGCTCGGGCTTACCGTGCGAGAGCGTGAGCCGTCAAGAAAAAGTTTCTGCCCGTAACTAGTTGAGTTAATGGAACTTGGATATCAGGCTCTTGACTCAAGGGCCGGGATGCAAATATATTAGGGTTGCCTGGTTGAGGCGCCGGCCGAGGGTTTGGGGGCAGCCCCGATCGCCATTGACAGCCGGCCCACTCAACTGGGTTTTCTCATTTCTTGGGCCGCCAGTACCACTCGCTAAAGCGAGGGAAATGCTTGCTCATGACCGCGTCCGCGTACTGCTTCCAGTAGCTGACCGCCCTGTCCTTCACGCCGAACGGTTTCAGCGAGTCATAGAGGTAATCCGTAACCGCCAGTTTAGCCGGGTTCGTACTGGACACCAGCTTCTGGTACACGCAGCCGACGAGAAGGTCGCAGAGTTGAAGACACTGGTGTGCGTCTTTCCAAGACCGCACCGCCTGGAACTCCCGGATCCGCGGCCGTTGCCCCAGGTACCCTCGCGTGAACCTGTCCTGCAGTTCGCTGAGGACATCGTACCCGTAACAGATCAACAGTCTGTCCAAGTAGAACGACGCGTCGCTCAGCCGTGCGAACTCGGGCTGAAGCAGCATCTCCAGCCACTTCTTGTACGCGCGCCTTTTCTTCGGTGCCTCGGGTTCGAACGGATTTCCGAAGAAGCTGCCGCGGTAGATCGACCAGTCGACCACGACTGAGCGAAAGACGCTCTGGCTCCCTAAGAAAACATCAATCCATTCCTTCGCCACCTCCACGTCACGCGGGGACTTGATATCGGCGAAATGAGCCTTCTGGTCACACCGAGGCTCGCAGGTGGCACTCTCCTTGCCTCCTCGATCAGGCGCCGGCACGCGTGCCCCCATCTGGCGGGGGATCGCGCGCATGCCTGGGCAGGTTCTGCCAATCCTCGCACTGAGCGGGCATGCAGGAACCACACACCGATCTCGCGATCGGCGACACGGTGGAAGTGCGCGGCGCCGTCTGGCGGGTCACCGACGTCCGGCGCTTCGAGACGTGCGCGCGAATCGACCTCGCCGCGTCCGAGGGCGGGCACGAGACCTCCTGCGCGCTGCTCTATCCGTTCGACCGGCCACGCCGCGCCGGGCCGGCACAGCCGCGCGTCGCCTCGGCGCGATCGCTGGCGCAGGTTCTCGTTCAGGCCGCCTGGACCGCGCACCCCTTCGGGGTGCTGCGAGCCGCCGCGGCCGCGCAGATTGATCTGCACCCGTACCAGCTCGAGCCGGCCCTGGCGGTGGTGCGCGGCATGGCGACGCGGGTGCTGCTGGCCGACGAGGTCGGGCTCGGCAAGACGATTCAGGCCGGCGCCATCCTCAGCGAGCTGGCGGCGCTCGGCCTTGCGCGCCGGGCGCTCGTCCTCGCGCCGGCGGGGCTGCGCGACCAGTGGGTCGGCGAGCTGGATCGGCGCTTCCGGATGCAGGCAACCGTTGTCGACGCCGCGCACCTCCTCCGCGCGGCTGGACTCGCCCTACGAGGGGTCAATCCCTGGGCGCTCGACGGCGTGTTCGTGTCCTCGTACGACTTCGCCAAGCGGCCGGAGGTCCTCCGCGCCCTCGACCCGCTCACCTGGGACGCCGTCGTCGTGGACGAAGCGCACGCGGTGTCCGGCGCGAGCGATCGGCACCTTGCGGTAGACGGCTTGTGCCGGCGCGCGCGCCTTGTGCTGCTGCTGACCGCGACGCCGCACGCCGGCGTCGATGCGGGCTTCGCCAGGCTGTGCGCCATCGGGCGTCACGCCGGCGGCGACGACGACCGTCTGCTGGTGTTCCGACGCACGCGGTCCGACGTCGGCCTCGCCCGCACGCGGCGCGTGCGCTTGCTGCGCGTCACGCTGACGGGATCGGAGCACCGCATGCATCGCCTGCTCGAGCGCTACAGCCGCGAGGTGTGGCGCGAAGCGTCCGCTGGTGTCGAGGCGAGGCTCGCGATGATCGTCCTGCGAAAGCGGGCGCTCTCCTGCGCGGTCTCGCTGCTCCTGTCGCTCGAGCGACGCCAGCGCCTGCTGCGGGATGGCGCGCCGGTCCGCGAACGCCAGCTGCCGCTGCCGATCGAAGACGATGTCGATCCGCGGGATGAGGCGGACGACGACATCCTGGCGGCGCCCGGCCTGGCGAATCAGGCGCGGGAGCGCGCGTGGCTGGGGGCGCTCGTCGCGGCCGCCCGGGCAGCGGCGGCGCACGAGCGGAAGCTCGCCGCGCTCGTCCGGCTGCTGCGCCGGACCCGTGAGCCCGCGATCGTCTTCACGGAATACCGGGACACGCTCGAGGCAATCGCCGGCGCCATCTCCGGTGCCGCAACCACGGCGCGTCTCCACGGCGGGATGACGCGGCGGGAGCGGACGGCGACGCTCGCCAGCTTCGACGCCGGCGACGCCCGGGTGCTCGTGGCCACCGACACGGCGGGCGAGGGCCTGAACCTGCAGGCCCGGTGCCGCTGGGTGATCGACTTCGAGCTGCCCTGGACCCCAGCGCGTCTCGAGCAGCGAATCGGCCGCGTCGATCGGCTGGGCCAGGCGCGACCCGTCCATGCCGTGCACCTGATCGCCCGTGACACCGCCGAGTCGCTGGTCGTCGCCCGACTGGTCGGCCGCGCGCGACGGGCGCGAACGGTACTCGGCCGCGGCGGTGCCGAGTCGTTCCCTGAGGAGGCCATCGCAGCCGTGGTGATGGGGAGTCCTTCAGCGGCTCGTGCCGTGGTCGATGTCAGGCGGCGATCCGGGGGTCACACCGCGGCCGGCGCAGTCGTCCGTCCGCCTCGCGGGCTCCGCGCCGCGGCGCGGGCCGAAGCGGAGCGGCTCGCGCGTCTCCGCGGCCTCGTGCGTCTCGTACAGCCCGGCGAATCGGGTCAGAGGATGCCGGCGGGCGGTGGGCCGCTGGCCGGCGTGCTGCGCCGCCGGGCGCGATATCCGGCGTGTGCGCCCGGCGCCATTCTCCTCTACCGCGCCGCGATCGTCGACGCGGCGGGGAGACCCGCCGACACGTCGCTGGTGACCGTCCTGGTCGCCGGCGGCCCGCCGCCGGCGCGGTCGTCCGCCCGCGCGGTGCGCGGCTGGGTGACCGGCGCGCTCGAGCGTGTCGGTCGTGACGCGTCGCGAGAGGCATCGCGGGTGGCTCGCGCACGTCTGGCGCTGGTCGCCCGCCGGCGTCGCGACGCGGCGGCGCGACCGCTCGCCCGCGAGCGGACGCTCGCCGAGGCCATGCGCGCGGCGCTCGCCCGGCCGCTCGTCCAGCCGGGTCTGTTCGACCGCCGCGCCATCAGACGAGCCGAGCGTGATCGGCGCGCGGCGCGCGCTCACGATGCGGACGCCGGCGCGCGGGTCCGGCACCTCGAGGCGGGCTGCCGTCTCGCGGTTGCGCCGGCGGAGCTGCTGCTCGTGATCGCCTGTCGCGACGTGCACCGGTTCGTGACAGCGAAAGCTGGAGGTGCGTCGTGATCGCCGGCCTGTCCGGCACGCTTCTGTCTCGGCAGTTCGCCGAGCACGGCATGCCCGTCGCGTTCAGCGGAAGTCTCGGCGAAGAGGACCGCGAGCGCGGCCGCCGCCAGCTGCGGGCGTGGTGGCGCGCCCGCGCGGCGGCACTGGGTCCGGCGGCGAGTATCCGCGCCCTCTTCGATCACGGGGCGGCCCCGCTGCTGTCGATCCTGGGGTGGACGGCGCAGGGGGTACGACTGGCCGGCCCGGAGGGACCCGGCGTCGCACGGCTCGCGTCGCCCGGGGGCGCCGAGGCCGCTCTGCTGGTCTGTCCGTGGGAGGCCGAGCTCGGCCGGCGCTGGCGGGACGCGGTGCACGAGGGCATCCGGCTGGACGTCCGCTGGTGCTTCGTCTTCAACGGCCCGCGGATCCGCCTCGTCGACGCCGAGCGTACCTTCGCGCGTCGTCACATCGAGTTCGACCTGGCGCTGGCGGCATGTCACGATCCGCTCTTCGCGGCGATCTGGGGCGTCGCGCATGCGCGGGCGCTGGCCCGGCCGGTGGACACGACGAGCGGCGCGTCTATCGCCGAGCGGATCTTCCAGGCATCGGACGCCCACCACGCCGGCGTGCGCGACGCGCTCGGTCGCGGCGTCGAGGCCGCGCTGGCCCGGCTGCTCGCCGCGGCCGCGTCGACCGCCCGCGGGAGGACGGAGACTCCGGCTCCCGCCGACGCGCTGTTCGAGCAGGCGCTCGTCGTGATCTACCGGATCCTCTTCCTGCTGTTCGCCGAAGCGCGAGGCCTGGTTCCCGTCTGGCATCCGCTGTACCGCGCCAGCTACAGCGTCGAGACGCTCGGCCGGCAGGCCGAGCGCGACGGTGACGCGCGCGGCCTGTGGGAGGCGCTGGACGCGATTACGCGCCTCGCCGGGCGCGGCTGCGAGGCGGGCGACCTGCGGGTGACACCGTTCAACGGCCGGCTGTTCGCGCGGTCCGCGACGGCACTGATCGACGGACGGCCGCGCCGCCGGCGGCGCCATCGGACGGTGGACCACCGCGACGCACCGCTGCGCGACGTGCTCCTCACGTTGACCACCCGCGACGCCGGACTCGGCGGACGCGAGCGCATCTCGTACGCCGATCTCGGCGTCGAGCAGCTCGGCGCGGTGTACGAGCGGGTGCTGGACTACGCGCCGGCGGTCCACGAGGCGGCCGGCGGCGTGAAGTCCCGGCCTGTCGGCCGGCGGAAGGCGACCGGCTCCTTCTACACGCCCCGCGCGCTGACGGACTATCTGGTCCGCCGGACGCTGCATCCGCTGGTCGACGGCGCGCCGCCCGACGCGATCCTCTCGTTGCGGGTCCTGGATCCGGCGATGGGCAGCGGTGCGTTCCTGGTGGCGGCGTGCCGCCACCTGGCTTCCGCGTACGAAGCGGCGCTCGTGCGGACCGGCGCGCGGACGCCCGGCGACCTGACGACCGAGGATCGCGCCGGCTTCCGCCGCATCATCGCGCAACGCTGCCTGTACGGCGTGGACGCGAACCCGATGGCCGTGCAGCTCGGCCGGCTGTCGCTCTGGCTCGCGACGCTCGCGTCGGATCGACCGCTCACGTTCCTCGATCACAACCTGCGCTCCGGCGACAGCCTCGCCGGCGCGGCGATCGAGGACATCCTGCGACAACCCCCGCCGCGGCGGGGCGGGCGCGCCCGCGCGCCGCTCCCGCTGTTCGATCCTGCGCCGTTCGAGGCCGCGCTCGAGCACAGCGTCTGGCCGCGCGTGCGCATCGCCGGCGAGCCGGGCGACGACCTCGAAGCCGTGCGCGCCAAGGAGCGTCTGCTCGACCGTCTGTCGGCGGCTGACGCGCCGCTCGCCCGGTGGCGCGCGGTAGCCGACCTCTGGTGTGCGGCATCGTTCTGGCCCGATCGCGCCGGCGCGCCGCGCGTCGGCGAGTTCTGGGCGTTGGCCGACCGGCTGCTCGGCGGGCGGTCGCCGCTGCCGGCCCACGTGGCCGAGTCGCGCCTGACCGACGCCCGGAGAGTCGCGGCCGGGCGCCGGTTCTTCCACTGGCGGCTGGAGTTCCCTGAAGCGTTCTACGACGAGCGGGGACACACGCGCGCGGCCCCGGGCTTCGACGCGATCATCGGCAACCCGCCCTGGGAGATGCTGCGCGCCGATCACGGTCCCGCGGCCGACCGGGCCTCGATCCGGG
>Ga0326597_10004181_pt1 | contig 20400 bp, 13 predicted proteins | sample RVTome_12_FD_203789 | JGI IMG/M metagenome (GOLD analysis project Ga0326597, IMG submission 203789) | Soil microbial communities from uranium-contaminated site in the Upper Colorado River Basin, Wyoming, United States - RVT100D185 | ecosystem: Environmental > Terrestrial > Soil > Contaminated >...
AAAACCGACCATTAGAAAAAAGACCACCGCCTGGCCCGGAGCGCCTGGAATCGACTGCAATAAAAGCCCAACGGTCAACGGCGCGATGGCGGCGCCGATGCGGCCGAACGCGGTGGCGCAGCCGGTGGCGGTGGCGCGGATGGCGGTGGCGTAGAGCTCGGCGGTGTAGGCGTAAGCCAGCGCATAGGTGCCGGAGTAGAAGAAATTAAGGCCGATGCCCCAGAAAAGAACTTCTGCCGGCGCCGCGGTGACACCGAACATTCCAGCGCTGAGCGCGGACAAAAGGATCAGTCCCACGAAGGTCCAGCGCCGGCCCAGCCAATCGGCGAGGTAACCGGCGGCAAAATAGCCCGGCACCTGGGCACAGGTCATGAGCAGAATGTATTCGAGGGAGCGCACCAGTCCCAAACCGCGGGCAAGAAGCAAACTGGGGAGCCAGATAAAAATTCCGTAGAAAGTAAAAAAAAGCGAGAACCAAAGAGTCCAAACCCAAAGGGTGCGGCGCAGATAAAGCGGCGCGAACAGGAGCTTCACGCCGGCACGAGAGTCGTCGGAGTCCGCTGCCGTTCGGTCATGCGCGGCGAGAATTTTTTCATTCACGCCCATCCTACGCATGACCGAGACGGCTTCGCTTTGCCGCCCCTTGGCGATGAGATAACGGGGAGACTCCGGGATCGTTCTGCGCAAAACGAAAACATAGAAGGCGGGAAGCGCTCCCGCCAAAAAAACCGCTTGCCATCCGAGCGACGGAATAATGAAAAAACCCAGCAGCGCCGCCAAGAGCCAACCAAAGCTAAAAAAACTCGACAGCAAAGCCAGCAGCCGGCCGCGCTCTTTGGCTGGAACGGTTTCGGCGATCAGCGCGGCCACCACCGGAAGCTCCCCGCCCAACCCGAGGCCGACGAAAAAGCGCACGGTCAAAAACGCCGGGAGATTCTCCGTCAACGCCAGCAGACCGGTGCCCAATGAGTAGGTCAGCAAACTCGCTTGAAAGAGCGTGCGCCGGCCATAGCGATCCGCCAACCAGCCCGCCAGGGCGGCGCCGCAGAGAGCGCCGAAGCGGTCCACCGTGCCAACGAGACCCACTTGCGCCTGGGAAAGCTGCCAATTCAACGCCAGTGCCGGCAAAACCAGCGAGAGCAGGATCGTGTCCATACCGTCGAACATCCAGCCCAAGCCGCTGAGCATCACTAGCCGCCGATGAAACCGGCCCACCGGAAGATTATCCATGGCGGTGAGCGCGCTGGGCCGAGCGCGACCAAGATCGTCCGCGTTCGGCGCGTTTAAGTCGTTCACGAATTTTCCCAAGTCGGTAAGAATAAGGCTGAGAGTGTGTGAAAAAAATAGCCGATCGCCCTTCGACGAGCTCAGGACGAACGGCTAAGTACCTGAACTTCCATCTATGCTATCCCGTTCGTGGTGAGCGTGTCGAACCATGAACGATTTTTTCACACACTCCGAGGCTAAAAATACTTTTTCATCAGCCGCTCGATCCACATGGGGACAACCGCCGCCGGCCTGCTGTCAAAAGCCGGCACGTAGGGCTTGATGTCCAACACGGGCGTGCCATCGATCGCATCCAGTCCCTTGACGACCAGCACCGGCCCGCGCACCTCGATCAGCTCCACCGCCGTGATGCCGATCGGGTTGGGGCGATGTTTTGCTCTTTGCGCGAAGATGCCTACTGCGGGCATATCGTCGCGCTCCTGCGGCCGGCGGACAAGATCGGTGGCTGGAGTAAAGCTGTATTGATGCATAAAAAAAACCACGACGAGGTGGGAGAATCGGTCGAGGCCCGTGAGCCCCGGCGCAAGCGATTCATGGAGGTGGATTTCGGCGATCACCTGCCGCCAATTTTCGTCGATTGGTTCTTTAACCGGCGATTTGACGACGCCGATGGGCTCGATGTTCACGTTGTCTTCCCTCGACACGGAGCATGATCCCAGATTCGGCGATTGAATCTACCGGCCGGCTTGAGCGAGGGGCGAACCTGGAGTAGCGAAGACACCCAGCCGTCCTGTTTCAAAGTGGATCCCCTACGGGGAAGTGCGTGGCAACTTCCAAATCGCGTGCGGGGCGGAATCCTGAGCGAGAGCCTCGGCCAGGGCCGGGGTTCGAGTCGAAGGGTCCTTTTCGCGTTGTCGCACCTGTCGTCGTAGACTTTTGATTTCTCCTCAGACTACCGATGATCGATGCCCGCTTAGAGGCAGAAAACCAATGGCTTCGTTACGGAAGGTTCGCCCCTCGCTCTTTGGGTCAATTGCAAATGCGGAATCCGGGATAACCGGATGCGGCGCTTGAATGCGCAAGACCGGTGCCCGTAAGTTCAGGCACCGGTCTTGAGTTGTTTCCGCTAAGAGCGATTTCCACGGGCAATCAGGCAGGCCGGGTGCCGTTGAACCGCTCGACCTGAACCAGGTTGCTCACATGGGGCGCGGTGACCGGGCTTTCAAGATCGGTAAAGAAAATATTCGGCGTGCAGCCCCAGTCCACGCCTTCCTTATCCGGCTCGTAGTTCCCGCCGTGATGAATCACGATCATTCCCGGCAGAATTCTGGAGGTCACATATACGGGAATGACTCCTATCCCTTTGTTGTTGTGAATCTTTACCAGATCCCCATCCTTGACGCCGCGCGCCTTGGCGTCGGCTGGATTCATCCAGCAGGCGTGACGGTAAGCGTCGCCGCGCAGCAAGGGGACATTCCAAAACGTCGTGTGGTTACGGTAGCGTGGGTAAGCGCTCAAGAGAAACAGCGGATAGTCTTTCACGTCGGGATGATCCATGCCCCGGTACATCGGCTGATAGGACGGTATCGGCGGCAGATCGCGCCAGTCGTTGGGCAAGTTGTCGAGGATCCTGCCAAAATCGTCGAGGTGGAACTTACCCCTCTCCGCCTCATCGCCAATGACGTAGCTGTAGAGCTCGATCTTTCCGGTCTTCGTCTTAAGCGGCGTTCCTTTATCGATGAACGACGAGTAAGCATGGAATGGCGTCTCGTTTGTTTCCTGCACGTTGTACAAGCCGCTTTTCTTGAACTCTTCCCACTCTGGCATCTTTGTCCCTTGGGACAGCAGTTCCTCCGCCATTCTATCGAACTCATTGCGCAGATACTTTTCCCAGCCTTCCCACCAGTTGCCGCCTTCCTCGCAATAAGTATTGTAGACTTCGCCGATGCCGAGCCGGCGCGCCAGCTCGGTGTAGATCCAGTGCGCGGGCTTGGCCTCTCCGGGCGGCTCCACCACGCCGGGTACGTAGGTCATGTTCACGAATCCTCCGTATCCGGGCGTCCCGCCGCCCCAGATGCGACGGTCTTCAAGGGACTGATCGTTGCACGGCAGAATCACGTCCGAGATCCACAGGGACGGGCTCATGTGGCTGTGCATCCACACAACCATGTCCATTTTATCCGCGGCCTTGATGTGGTCATTGGTTGAGTCCGCGGCATTGATTACGGTGCGCGTGTTGTGCAGCCAGGTCCCGCCCCCCAGGAGAATCTTCGGCGTCGGCAGGGGCAAATCGTTCGGCGCGCGCCAGCCGATGATTCGTTTGTATTCCTCCGGGCTCATTTCTCCCGAATCCACTTTTTCCTTGAGCAGCACCATCTGCGCCCACTGATGGCTGCGGTACATCTTGGGGACTCTAACTTTAGGTATCTCGCCGTAGGGAAGCATTCTCGCAGGCTTGGGACGGGTACCCAAGTCAATGGGGACCGATCCTCCAGCCACACCCCAGTTGCCTGTAATGGCCTGGAGAGCACACGCCGCTCGCACGACATTCTCCCCGCGGCTCTTGCGCGGTGGCCCCCAGCCCAGCCAGAGCCAGGTGGGCTTGGTTTGGGCATAGAGCTCGGTAAACGCGCTGATTGTCTCCGCGGGAACGCCGCAGATTTTTTCCGCCCATTCCGGAGTCTTGGCGACGCCATCCTTCTCGCCCAGCAGGTAGCTTTTCCATTCTTCAACGCCGCGCGGGTCGACATACTTTGCCACATAATCCTTGTCGTAGAGATTTTTTGTGAAAAGGAGGTAACCTATGGCGAGCATCATCGCCGCATCGGTACCGGGTTTGATCGGAATCCACTGATCGGCAATCACCTCGGCGGCGACCGTATATCTAGGTTCGATGCAGATCACCGGCGTGCCGCGCTCGCGCGCCATCTTCAAATAGTAGGCGACTTGATGGCCGGGACCGAAATGGTTGATGGTCGGCTCGAAGCCCCAGAGAACGATGAGTTTGCTGTTCAACAGGATGTCCGCAGCATCATTCGAGCTTTCGTTATAGGACCATCCCGGGACTCCCCCCATGAGGTGCATAGCGAGCCTGCCGGGATCCTTGGAGCACCAACCCCAACCTTCGATTCCAGCGCCCCACAGGGCGAAGAGACGCTCGACATGGGGGCTCGGCTGGTAGGCCGTCGTGATGGAGTAAGGCCCGTACTTATCCACCGTTTCTTCCATCTTCTTCGCCACCAAGTCCAACGCCTCATCCCAGGAAATCCGCTCGTACTTTCCCTCCATGCGCTTGCTGCCCGCGACACGCTTGAGAGGGTAAAGAATCCGGTCCGGCGTGTCCAAGAGCTTATGAAACACCCAGCCCATGGGGCAGCCTCTAGGCTGCAAATGGTTCTTCATGAAGTCGGTGTCGTTGAGACCGACATCTTCCCGCCCCACCCCGCGGTTATAGTGGTCATCCGGCTCAATGGCGGTAATCTTGCCGTTCTTGCGCCTGACCTTATGGACGCAGTGGCCCGCGCCGCAATTGACGACGCAGCCCGAATAGACGGTCTCCTCGCCGACGTGCAGCGCTTTAAGCTTGCCGACGACGGCTTCCCGCGGGTTAGTGGATACAGTTTGTCCGGTTGCCATGGGTCACTCCTTTATATGAATACAGTTCAATGTTCGCGCAGCTTGCGCAAATCCTCTGAGCATTCAAACTTTGTCGGTGCTGTCAGACGAAACTCTTACTCACCACGAAGGGCATGAAGGGTTCGGATTTCTATTGTTCTAAACTTCGTGTTCTTCGTGCCTTCGTGGTGAAGTCTGTTCCGGCTTTTTTGGTTACGGCTTGGCCGCGCTATAGCTACTCGTCGTCGCGTGTTGCGATCATCAGTTCTTCGGCGGTCTTGGCCTTGAGCACAAGCTGTTCCCTTCCCCTCGTCCCCGACGCCGGATTCATCACCGCCTGCTTATCGGTAAAAGTCGGCGGGATATCGCCGGGAGCGTAGGGACCGCGCTGCTGCCACAGATCGAGCGCTTTGTTGCCGTCCCAAGGGATGAGCTGCTTTTTCTCGTCGCGCGGTTTAAAGACAGCCGATGGTTTCGTCAGGCTTCCATCCGGCAGTTCGGGGAGGGAGTTGCGGTCTCCGTATCGCTTCCTCAATTCGTCGATCGGGCCGAAGTCGAGCGCGCGCAAAGAACAGGAGTGAACGCAGATGGGAATCTCTCCCGCCTCTATGCGGTCGACGCACATGGTGCACTTGTGAGCCTTCTCGCCCTTTTTGTCGCTGGCATAGACGATCGCTCCGTATGGGCAGGCTTCCCAACAATCCCGCTCGCCCTCGCAGCGCTCCTCATCGACCAGCACCGCGCCGTATTTGTCTTCCTTGAAAAGAGCTTGGTGGGGACAGGCATCGACGCATGCGGGCTTTTCACAGTGATAACAGTTCACCGCGAGGAGACCGAGGCGGACGTTAGGAAACGTCCCCTGTTCCCATTGGTACACCCGCATATATTTGAGCGGGCCGGGGGCGATGTCATACCACTCCTTGCAAGAGATGCTGCACGCTCTACAGCCCGTGCACCGGCTCTGATCGAAGAAAAATCCGTACTGGGTCATCTTTCTCCCTCCTCTTTTGATTAGGGCCGAGTGCCGGGTCGTGAGTGCTGAGTGAGAACTCAGCACTCACAACTCGTTACTTAGCGCTGTTTTACATATCACCGATGAACATGCGCGGATCGTAACCTGGTTCCTTCTCAGCGTCTTCCTTGGAAACGAACTTTTGCGGATCGCGCTGAAAGGTCGCGCGACATTTCTTATCGCAGAAAAAGAACACCTTGCCCCAGAAGCGAGCTTTGCCTCCGAGCGCACTCTTTTCATCTACTTCCTTCTTACATACAGGGTCGACAACCATAGGAGCCTCCTTTCCTGACCGTCAGCTTGCGCGGAAATTGGCGTTACGGCCACAAGATGGCAAACATCGTGCCATCAGAACAAATCCGAGATATCACGTCAATACGTCCATCCTCTTTATTAAAAACCGGAAAAGGCCGCGAAATTTTCTTAAAATCAATCAGCGCCGCCGCGAAATTATTCATGGCTGCGACCTTCAAGAAGCCATCGCCACTTTTTATAGATTTCGTCGCTGTAAGCCGGCGTGGCGCCGGTCGCCCTGGGAAAACTCGCCTTCTCCTCGTAGGGAATGCAGGCGTCCACCAGCGCGAGCGAGGTGTAATAGTTCTTGTTCTTATCGAAGCATAACGGATCGAGAGGCGTACTGCGCGAGCGGTTGATGAACTCGATGTCGGTGGCCGGTTGGCAGCGCGTCCCCATGGCCCACAACACCTCGTCGATATTCGCCGGATCGATGTCGTCGTCGACAACCACGACCCACCGCCCGGCGTAAGCGCCGGCCGCGGTTTGGGCCGCCACATGGAGCACCTGCCGCGCGTGGCCGTAGTATCGTTGATTGATCGCAATGACGTTGAAGAATCTCGATCCCGCCTGTTCGTAGCGCCAGACCCCTTTGATTTCGGGAATGCCGGCGCGCTCCAGCTCCTTCCAGAGCAGCGCCGAGCGCATCAGCGATCTAAAATCAAAAGACTTGCTGCGCAGCTCATGGCGCGCCGTCAGTATCGGGTCATTTCGGTGCATCAAAGTCTTGACCCTGAATACCGGCTCCTCTCTGCTCGAGCTGCCATAATATCCCGTCCATTCAGGGAAGGGTCCCTCAGACTTAAGATCTCCCGGTGTGCAGTAGCCTTCGATGACGATCTCAGCCCGGGCAGGAATCGGCAAGCCGGTCTCAGGCGCGTCAATGATTTCGATTGGGCTTCCTCGAACTCCCCCAGCGAGATCATATTCGCCCGTTCCATAGGGGACTTCGTTGCCGGCGAAAAGCGATAGCAGCGGGTCCTGCCCAAGGCAAATCGCGACCGGGCAAGGCAAGCCCCGCTCGAAATACTTCTGGCGGATGAGATAGCCATGTTTCCCTGGCGAGATGTAAAGCCCGGTCGATTGTTCGTCGTGGAGCTGCATTCTGTAGGAGCCCAGATTGACCCAGCCGCTATCGGGATCTTTCATGATGACGCAATCGGAGGTGCCGATATATCGGCCGCCGTCGAACTCGGAAAAAAGCGGCACGGGCAATTTAAGAAGATTGATATCCTTGCCCCGCAGGACGTTTTCCATCACGGGTCCGGTGGCGACCTTTCGCGGCGGTAGTGCTTGAAGCGTCTCGAATTTTCGATGCACCGCCTTGACCAGATCCATCAACGAATCGTACTCCAGGGGAAAATTCATGGTCATGGCGACCGCCCAGGGCGTAATCAGTTCGTGGAAGAAAACCCGATATCCCTTGGCATGCCCGGGGATTTCGTCAAAGAGCAGAGCGGGAGTCTCGAATTTCTTCTTGTAGCAGAACAGCTCCGCCAGAGCCGCGATCTCCTTGTCCCAATGGGCGCCGCGGATACGGACCAACTTCCCTAAGCCCTCAGCCTTCTCGATCCATTCTCTCAGATCATTGTGCACGGACTTCCACCTTTCTAATCTCGACGCGGGTGTCGCGGTCGCTGAATCCGGGATAGTTGGCCATGGTGATGGGCCGGATGTGAAAATAGTCGCCCGCCAACTCCACCGGATTCATCGGCGAGGCCATCACGGTTTTGAAATGGTCCCAGCCGGAAAACTGATAGTTTTCCCAGGCGTGATAGATGATCACCTGGCCAGGTCTGACCGCCGGCGACACCGCCGCTTGAATGCAAAAACTGCCCACGTCATTGGTCACTTCCACTATGTTTCCGTCGGCTATCTCTCTCGCAACGGCGTCGCGCCGGCTCACGAACATCAGCGGCACGCCGCGCTGCAACTGGAGCATCAAGGTGTCGTCGACCTGGTCGCTGTGAATGCTCCAGCGCGCATGTCCGCCGGTAATCTGCAGCGGGAACATGCCGCCGGCCATCGGCGGGTCTTTATGGACCGGTAAATCCTCGCCCAACTCGCGAAACAGCTCGTGGTCGATCAAGAACTGAATGCGCCGGGTCAGCGTCGGATAGGGATCTTTGCGCTCGGTGTGCCAGGTGAGCGGCACCATCGGCTCGCCCGGAACCACGTCGCAGGCGTTGCCGATGGAGCGCATGCCGGTGCCGACACCGGTATACTGGGCGATCCCGCGCTCCTTGAACTCCTCCCAGTCGATCGGTTCCACGTTGCTCGCGTTGAGCAGAGCGTCGCGGGCGATGCCTTCTTCGTCGTCCTCGTGATAGAGGCCGCCGAAAGTGACCTTCTCTTCTAAACCCGCGAAACGGCGCTCGACGCCGGCGGCGTCCTTGTAACTCTCCACACCGCGCGCCCGGGCGCGTTCCTCGATCTTGCGCGCCAACAGACAAAACATCTTCCACTCGCCGATGGAGTCGTAGAGCGGCAGCGCCGCCTGGTTGACGATATGGACAAAAGGCTGGACCGGCGAGCCGACCATGAAGGTCGAGGTTTTCTCATACCAGGTGCAGGCGGGCAAAACGACATCGGAGTAAAGCGCGGTGGCATTCCAGCGCCAGTCGATGCAAACCAGGAAACGCAGCTTGGGCAAAAAGTTTGCTATCAAAGTCTCGGTGCAGCGGGCGCGGCGGAGAAAATTTCCCCCCAGGGCGAACATGACCCGCGGCTCCTTATCCAGCCCCGGCGTCATGAACTGCCATTTCTTCTCGAACGCTTCGCGCACATGGTCTTTGATCGGCCGCTTCAAATAGGGATCCCATTCGGGATGTTTTTCGCACAGGTCGAGAATACCGCCGTGGATGAAATACATCAGCGAGGTCGGCGTCACTCGCCCGGTGGCGAAAGAGTCATGGACGTATTCGTAGAGGATCATCTCGTCCGTGAAGCCCTCTTCGCGCCACTGGGCGAAGCGCGGATCGGCGCCGGCGGCGGAAAGAATGATCTGGTCGCCGCGCCGCTCCAGGCCACCGATGGAGGTATCGAGCCCCATCATCGAAAAGGCGCTGTAGGTCGCGCCACGATGGCCGATGTGACCGCACAGGGCGAAAACCAACAGCATCGCCCGCTCGATCAAATCGCCGTGATAAAACTTCCCCCAGTTGTAGGTGCTCATGTTGACCACGCCCTTGGCGGCGGCAATCTCACGGGCGAGCTGTTCGATCACGCGCGGCGATGTGCCGGTGACCAGGCTCGCCTGTTCGGGCGTATAGTCGCGCTCCAGGTGAGCGCCGAGCGTTTCCATGAGAGGCTTTACCGAGACGGCGCCGTGAATCGTTTCAACTTTGTAGCTCCCCGCCAACGCCGGCACCACGCCGCCCAGGGCGAGGCTCTTGCGCGGCGCTTCGGTGAGACTCCCGGATGCCTGGTCCCAGAAATAAAAGACATCGTCGCGCCCGCCGCTCTGGAGATCTTTTTGGCGCAAAAACTTGCCCGTCGATTCCACGACCAGGAGAGGCAGATCGGTCTGCTCGCGGACAAAATTTTCCCGGTAAAGCTTCTCGCGTATGATCACCTGGCAGATCGACAGGGCCAAAGCGGCGTCGCTGCCGACGTTCACCGGCACCCACTGATCGGCATGAATCGCCGAGGGGCTGTAGTCGGGCGCGATGGTGACGATCTTGGTACCGTTGTAACGGGCCTCGCTGACGAAGTGAAAATTCGGAATGTTGGTGTAAGCCGGATTGCCGCCCCAGATCAAAATCATGTTCGAGTAAAACCAGTTGTCGGCGGAGTCGGCGATGATGATTTTCCCCATCGTCACCGCCACGCCCTGATGGTCGTCGCCGTTGTCGGCGGTGACGTTGGAAAGCGGCGCGCCCAGACCGAGAAAGAAAGTCGTCGGTCCCGAGCCTTCGCTGCCCGCGTTCATCACCCGCGTGCCGCCGCCCTGAACGATCGCTTCCGGGCCATCGGTCGTCGCCGTATCGATGATCGCGTCGGCGACTTCGCTCAGCGCCTCATCCCAACTGACGCGCTTCCACTTGCCGCTGCCCCGTTCGCCGACCCGCTTCATCGGATATTTGATGCGCGTGGGATCGTAAACCCGGTGCGCGTAGCAGGCGCCCTTCTGGCACCCTCTGGGATTGAAATCGGGAACCGACGGATCGTTGCGCGGGGGGTAATTCGCCGCCTGCTCTTCTCTCAATATGACGCCGTCCTTGACGTAGAGATTGAAATTGCACGCCTGCTGGTAGGCGCAGTTGGTCAGGTGGGAACCTTTCACCACTTTGTCCCATTGCCAGGAAGCGCGCCGAATCTCTTCGTGGGAATAACCGGCGGTCGAGACAGCACCGTCGCCGCTCGGTTCGAAACTTTCCATCTTCAAATTTAATTCAGTCATTGGCACTCTCCCTCTTGCTCAGAGTGTGTGAAAACTTAGCCGTCCGCCCTTCGAGAACCTCAGGACGAACGGCTAAGTCCTGGAACTTACGTGTACGCCATCCCGTTCATGGTGAGGCTCTCGAACCATGAACGATTTTTTCACACACTCTCAGCTCATTCGCGTGTCCCTCCCCGCCTTCTTGATCTCCACCCGAGTGTCGCGGTCGCTTTGGCCCGGCATGGCGATCAACGGGTCGGGCCGGATGTGGCCGTAGTCGCCGACCAATTCGATGGGATTGAGCGGCGCCGCCATCACGCTCTTGAAGTGGCCCCAGCCTGCGAACTGATAGTTCTCCCAGGCGTGGTAAATGATCGCCTGACCGGGCCGGACTCCGGCCGAAACAATCGCTTGCACCCGGAAAGAGGCGACGTCGTTGAACGCCTCGACCACGTCGTTGTCCAAAATACCTCTTGCCGCGGCGTCGTCTCTGTTGATGAACAGCGCGGGCTCGCCCCGCTGCAGGGCGAGAATCAGCGCGTCATCGACCCAGTCGCTGTGAATGCTCCAGCGCGCGTGGCCGCCGGTCACTTGCAACGGATAATTCCCGCCGGCCGTGGGACAATCTTTGTGCGTCGGTAAATGCTCTTCCAGCTCGAGATACCAGTCATGATCGATGTAAAACTGCATGCGCCGGGTGAGCGTCGGATAGGGCTGCTTTTTTGCCGTGTGCCAGGTGAGCGGCACGAGCGGCTCGCCCACTTCGATGTCGCAGGCGTTGCCGATGGAACGCATCGCCGTCCCCAGGCCCGTGTAGGCGGCAAAGCCTCTTTCTCTGACCTCGTCCCAGCCGATCTGCTCGACGTTGCCGGTGTTGAGAAAGGCGTCCCGAGCCACCCCCTCCTCGTCGTCCTCGGCATAAAGACCGCCGCAGGTGACGCTCTCCTCCAGCCGATCGAACCTTCGCTCCTTGCCGTCCTTATCCTTATACACCTCTGCGCCCCGCGCCCGCGCCCGTTCGGCGAACTTCCGTGCCATCAGGACAAACAGCGTCCATTCACTGAGCGAATCGTAGAGCGGCTCGGTGGCCTTGTTGCTGATATGCATGAAGGGGGATTGCGTGCAGGCCCAGAGGTTGGTCGAGGTCCGTTCATACCAGCCGCAGGCCGGCAAGATGTAATCCGAGTAAAGCCCGGTTGCGCTCATGCGCCAGTCCACAGTCACGATCAATTTTAATTTCGGCAGTAAATTCTTGAGCAGCTGATTGGTCGCGCGGCCGCGGCGAAAAACATTGCCGCCGACCTGAAAGAGCACGCGGGGCGATATTCCCACGGCCGGAGTTATCTTTTGCCAACCCTTCGCCAAAGCTTCTTTGAAGTAGTCGCCGACGGGGCGCTTTAAATAGCGGTCCCAACTGTTGTACCGCTCGCTCAATTCCAAGAGACCGCCGTGGACCAGGTGCGTCAAGCTGGTGCCGCAGATCCCGCCGGAAGCGACGATCTGCTTGGCATACTCGTAGAGAATCATTTCGGTGGTGTAGCCGTCTTCTTTCCAGGCGGAATAACGAGGGTCGTTCGCCGCCGCCGATTGCAGCATCTGATGGCCGCGGCGCTCCAGGGCGCCAAGCGCGGTATCGGGATGAAGCGCCGGGAAGGCGCTGAACGACGCGCCCTTTCTGCCGATGTGGCCGCACAGGGCGAACAGCAAAAGAATCGCCCGCTCGATCAGGTCACCGTGGTAGAATTTTCCCCAGTTGCCCGCCGAAACATTGACCACGCCCCGGGCCGTGGCAATCTCGCGCGCCAGCCGTTCGATGAGCGCGGGCGGCACTCCGGTAATCGCCGCCGCCTTTTCGGGCGTGAATTTGTCATCCAGCCATTGGCTGAGGAGCGCGAAGACCGGACGCACCTTGATGGTCCCGGAAAGCGCGCGCACTTCATAGGCTCCCTTAAGAGCCGGCGCCAGGCCGTCGAGACCCAAACTTTTGCGCGGCGCTTCCACCACCCGCCCGGAGGTCTCATCGTAAAAATAAAAAATATCCTCGCGGCCGCCGGACTTGAAATCTTTTTCGCGCAGGAACTTGCCGTTGTCTTCCCGTACCAAAAACGGCAGGTCGGTCTGCTCGCGGACGAAATCTTCGCGGTAGAGTTTTTCCCTGACGATGATCTGCGCCACCGCCAACGCCAGAGCGGCATCCGTGCCGATATTCACCGGCACCCAGAGATCGGCGTGGAGCGCCGAAGCGTTGTAGTCCGGCGAGATCGAGATGACGCGCCGGCCGTTGTAGCGCGCCTCGGCGAGATAGTGGAAATTGGGGATATTCGTGTAAGCGGGATTCGCGCCCCAGACGAGAATGGTATCGGCGTGAAACCAGTTGTCGGCCGAGTCGGCGAACATGATCTTGCCGAGCGTGATCCCGACTCCCTGATGGTCGTCGCCGATCTCCCCGTTCACGCTCGGATGAGGCGTGCCGAGCGCCTCGAAGAAGCCATTAGGCCCCATCCCTTCACTCCCCTGGCTATGGACCCGAGTGCCGCCGGCGTTCAAAACGACCTCGGGACCGTCGGTCATGAGAACATCGATCACGCCGTCGGCGATCTCGGTGAGCGCTTGATCCCAGCTCACCCGCTGCCAGCGCCCCTGCCCGCGTTCGCCCACGCGCTTCAGCGGATATTTGATCCGGGTGGGATCGTACATCCGCTGGGCATAACAAACACCCTTCTGACAGCCGCGCGGATTGGGGTCCGGCACCGATGCGTCGTTCGGCGGCGGGTAGTTGCCGACCTGCTCCTCTCGCAGGACGATGCCATCCTTGACGTAGAGGTTGAAATTACAGGCGCGCTGGTACCAACAGTTGGTTGGGTGGGAGGATTTTACGATTTTGTCCCATCGCCAAGGAGCGCGGCGGATCTCGTCGTGCGAATAATCGGTGGCCGAAAGAGGGCCATCGCCGCTCGACTCAAAACGTTCCAGGTTCAGCCCTAATTCCGCCATATGCGCTCCCATTGCTGGTTTAACATGAATCGGCCTCGTCCGGTCGCGCCGGCTTTTGTGCCAACGATTCCAGTGCTAATTGCAGAGCGGTCATTGCGCTTCACTTCGGTTAAATTGAACATCCGTTCCGCGAACTCTTTACTACTATAGTTGAAAATTTGTACAGCTCGCGCAAACCGTGGCCGAAGGCATCGTGCGTGTTAGGCAGGCGGGGGCCCGCCACAAAGCCGACCCGAGCAACCTTCTTCGCCTGCTGCGCCGCAGATGGAAAGCTAAGCGCCAAGAGCACAGTGCTAAGCGCAAGGCCAACGAATGCTTTCTTCATGACTTCCTCCGGCGTTATTGCTGCGTTCTGCCCTTTGCTCCTTGCTCCCTGCTACTTAATCACCTTATCCGCAATGGTGTAATTAGTTGCGCGTTCGCAGCCGCCTGGTTATACTTTGGCTATGAAAACTGCGATCTCCATTCCTGACAAGATTTACCGTGACGCCGAGCGGTTATCCCGTCGACTAAAGAAGTCACGAAGCCAGGTTTATACCGAAGCCGTAACCGAATATATCGCGCGTCACGATCCTGAAGCCGTGACCGATGCGATGAATCGTGTCTGCGATGCAATGGACACTCGGCTCGATCCGGCCATTTCAGCGGCGGCCCGACGCACGCTTGAAGGCGTTGAATGGTAATCGCCCAGGGCCATGTGTATTGGGCGGACCTGCCAGAGCCAACCGGCTCGGGTCCCGGCTTTCGCAGACCAGTGTTAGTTGTCCAAGGAGACGCGCTTAACCGTAGCCGCATAAGAACCGTTGTCTGCATTCCCTTGACTAGCAATCTTCGCTTGGTGGAAGCTCCCGGCAACGTACTTCTTCCTGCTCGTGCCACGGGTCTTCCCAAGGACTCCGTTGCGAACGCTTCCCAGATCATAACTCTCGATCGTGAGTTGCTCACCGAAGAAGTTGGGAAGCTGACGAAACGCCATCTAGAGTTAATTCTCGCAGGCATCGATATCGTCCTCGGGCGCTAAGCTCTTCTCCGCAACGGCATGTTCAAAATCTCCGAATTCGTCTTACTCGTGTTTCCCAATCCAAAACCTGTGGTGAGCGATGTCGAACCATCACAAATCTAAAATCGAAAATTACTTAATCACCTTATCCGCTCTTACCAGCGCATTTGGGGGTATCGTCACGCCAGCCTGCTTGGCGGTGTTCAATCCGATGCGCCGTTCGAGCTTGCGCCTTTGTCATTTTGGCGTCTATAATCAGTTCCATCATGGGGAAAACACCAGAACAAATGGATGAGTTGCTCAAGCTTGTGCGAGACGAAGATATATCGACCTTGCGCGCCCTCGAACGCCGGCTACTCTCTCTCCTCGAACAGAAAGAGCGGGATGAAGCGCTATCGCGACAAGGCGGCACCGACCGTGACGAGTTATCAAAGCCGTGTCCCAATGTGCCGATCGATCCTGACCTTCTTGCCCTGGTTGGTATCCATCCGGCAAATCCCGGCGAAGACGACAAGACTCTGATTCGCGAGATCATCGCGCGGAGAATAACTAATTGAACATTTTCATCGACGTCAATGTCTTCGTTGACGTGATGACGAAACGGCGCGGTTGGACGGAAAGTCTTCGAGTGCTTAACCTGGCGCGCCGGTCGCAAGAGATCGAGAGCTGGACCTCCGCGCTCACTTTGCCGTTGATTTACTTCTTCCGGCGGCGTGTCGCGGACGAGCCCACCGCCCGCGCGGATGCTCAAGCGATCTTGAAGGGGCTTCATCTTGTCGCGCTGAGCCAAGCGGTCCTCGACTAGGCAGTCATCTCTGCGGGCCCCGACTTCGAGGACAATATTCAACTTGTCAGCGCTGTATCGATCTCCGCCAATCATCTCATTACCCGAAACAAAAAAGACTTCGATGCCTCTACGATCTCCGTGCTTAACCCGGACGAATGGCTCGCCTTACAAGAAGTCGCCGCAATTGAAGCCAAACTCACGTCGCCTCCCGGCCTGTGATAATTGGCAATCGTTACTCAATCTCTTTAACCTCTCGCCTCACCGAATCACCCTATGCTCGACCACGGTCGGAGACACTTCCGCAATGAGGTTTCCACAGCAGTTGGCGGCGGTGAGCTGCGTAAAGATCAACGCCTCCAGTACCAAATGCAGAGTGGTCATTGCGCTTCACTTCGGCTAGATTGAACATCCGCTCCGCGAACTCTGTACTACACCATAGTTGAAAATTTGTGCAGCTCGCGCAAATCTTCAGGGCCGGTGGTCCTAAATTGTCGCGCTCGCTGCGAAAATCCGATCTCACCACGAAGTTCACGAAGGACACGAAAAACGGAGATTCGAATTGGCGATCTTAAGACGATATTTTTTGCTTCGTGCTCTTCGTGTCCTTCGTGGTGGTAGATCCTGCTGATCGAATTTCCACCGAGGCTAATGCTTCGATAGTTCGCTTAGACACCTCAACTGCCGTTTTTAGGTTCACAGAAAAGCCTGAAGACCCTCCACTTTACCTGCCTTCCGCTCCGGCGCCTTCGCGTTCTACCTGCACGAGATTCGTCACCGACGGCGCGGTTACGGGACTCTTCGAGTCGCTGAGAAAAACATTCGGCGTGCAGCCCCGGTCAACCCCCTTGGCATCGGGCTCATACCAGCCGCCATGGTGAATGACCACCAGCCCCGGTAACAGGCGCGCGGTAACGTATGCGGGAATGACCGCCACTCCCTTGTCGTTAAAAATGCGCACGAGATCGCCGTCCTTGACGCCGCGGTTCTGGGCGTCGGTCGCGTTCATCCAGATCGCGTGGCGGTAACAGTCGCCCTTGAGCCAGGGCACGTTCCAGAACGTGCTGTGAATGCGATAGCGCGGGTAGGAGCTCAGCATCATGAGCGGATAACGCTGGACGTCGGCATGATCCATGCCCCGATGGATCGGCTGATAGGTGGCGTATGGAGCGAGATCGCGCCAGTCGTTGGGAAGATTGTCGATCAGTTGGCCATGAGCGTCGAAATGGAGCTTGCCCCTTTGCGACTCATCGGCGACGATATGGCTGTAAAGCTCGATCTTGCCGCTCTTGGTCTTGAGCGGCTTGCCGCCTTCGATAAAGTCTTGATATCCGTGCCATGGCTTATCGAAGGCCTCATCGACGTTGATCAGGCAGTCCTTCTTGAATTTTTTCCAAGTGGGCGGCTTCACTCCTCCCTTTTTCAGCTTCTCACTGAGGTCGCGGTACTCGTCTTCGAGATATTCCCCCCACGCTTGCTCCCAGTTCTCGCCGTCGTAGTACTGGTTGTACTGCTCGCCGATGCCCAGCCGGCGCGCGATTTCGGAGTACACCCACTCGTCGTTCTTTGCTTCTCCAGGCGATTGAGCCACCCCGGGAAGATAGGTGTAGTTGGCAAAGCCACCATAACCTCCGGTATTGATATAACTGCTCTCCAGCGTCGTATCCTGAAGCGGCAATACCATGTCCGCAAAGCGCGCGCTCGGCCCCATCTGCGTCCCCGCCCAAACCACAAACTCGATCTTCTCCATCGCCTTTAACTGGTCGTTGGTCGAATCCGCATTGTTGTTCAGCGTGTTGGTTCCCGACCCGTAGTACGTCCCCCACATGAGCATCTTCGGATTCGGCAATGCGTCGTCGTAGTTCGCGCCGCCATTTCCCTCAATGGAGTCGCCTACGCCGCCTCCCCCTGCAGTTCCTCCCGCCCAAAATCTCGATACGGGTCCTTTGGGCAGCGCGCCGACGCGCCAGCCGATAACTCGTTTGTATTCCTCAAGGCTCATCTCTCCTGAGTTCACCTTGTCCAACAACAGCACCATCTGCGCCCACTTGTGACTGCGATACATCTTCGGCACCATGCGCTTGGGAATCTCTCCGTAGGGCAGCATGACCGAAGGCTTGTGACGAAAGCGCAGGTGGAGCGGCACCGAGCCGCCCGCTACACCCCAGTTGCCCATGATCGCCTGCAAACTGGCGGCGCCGCGCGCGGTGTTTTCGCCGCGGCTCTTTCTGTCGATGCCGTAGCCCTTCCACAGCCAGGTCGGCTTTTTCTGCGCATAGAGATGAGCGAAACCGCGAATGGTTTCAGCCGGTACGGCGCAGACTTTTTCCGCCCACTCCGGGGTCTTGTCGATGCCGTCCTTCTCGCCGAGAATATGGCTGCGCCATTCCTCGAAGCCTTCGAGATCAACGTACTTCTCGACAAATGCTTTATCGTAAAGATTTTCCTTGATAAGCACGTTGGCCACCGCCAGCATCATCGCCACATCGGTGCCGGGCTTGATCGGTATCCACTGGTCGGCGAGCACTTCGGCGGCCACGGTGTAGCGCGGATCGATGACGATGACCGGGATGCCGCGCTCGCGCGCCATCTTGATGTAGTATGCGAGCTGATGGCCGGGCCCGAAGTGTGTGATCGTCGGCTCGAAGCCCCACAGGACGATCATCTTGGTGTTCATCAGAAAATCGGCCATGTCGTTGGAACCTTCACCGTAGGACCAACCGGGATTGCCGGTCATCAGATGCATCGCCAGCCGGCCCGGGTCCATCGAGCACCAGCCCCAGCCTTCCATGCCCGCGCCCCATAGGCCGAACAGCCGCTCGAGCCGGGCGTTGGGGGCATAGGGCGTGACGATGGAATAGGGGCCGTAGCGCGCCACGCAGTCCTTCATCTTGCCGGCGATCGTATCGAGCGCTTCGTCCCAGGAGATGCGCTCAAACTTTGCTTCGCCACGCTTGGCGCCTTCCGCCCGTTTCATCGGATACAGGATACGCTCGGGCGAGCTGGCGAGCTTGTGAAACAACCATCCCTCAGGGCAGCCACGAAGCTGGAGCCGGTTCTTGACGAGATCCAGGTCCGACATCACCCGATCTTCGCGGCCCACGCCGCGGTTGTAGTGGTCATCGGGCTCGATGGCAGTCACCACGCCGTTTTTGCGCCGGACTCTGAGAACACACTGGCTGCCGCCGCAATTGATCCGGCAGCCGGTGTAAAGCACCTCTTCACCTGCGTGAAGTTTTTTCAACTTGCGCACAACTACCGTACGTTGTGATTTTGCACTTGTCTTAGAAGTCGCCATTTCTCTCACCTCTGCCTTCCTTTTTTTTGCATCGTTACCGTTCTCATCAAAGACAAAAATACCACTGCGCGGCCGCCGCTGATTCCCGAGCCGGCCGCTTGAATCCTGGAACCCTCTTGTTTTCCGGCCTGCCGCGCGTCCTTACGACCGCCAGATATCGCCCTTGCTGCTCAGCTTGTCGTAGAACGGCCCTCGTCCCTCGGCGGTCTCCGGCACATATTTTTGCGGATCGCGCCGAAAGTTGATGCGGCAATCCTTGGAGCAAAAGTAAAAATACCTGCCCCAATACTGGGCCTTGCCGCCGGCAGGTGCGGTCTCGTCCACTTGTTTGTTGCAGACAGGATCGACTGCCATAAATCATCTCGTAGAGCAAAAGTTGTTTAATTTAGGTCGCAATGAATTTCCCCGACGGCCGGCGTCCGACAATTGTTCTACGCGAACCAATCGTCCGGCCGTTTTTTATAGGTCGAGCCCGGAATCTTTTCCTCCGTTCTTTCGGCTACGTACTTCTGCGGCTCGCGGCGGAACGCCTTGCGGCATTCCTCGGCGCAAAAGTAAAAAACATTATCCCAGTAATGGACTTTGCCGCCCGGGGCGTTTTTTTCGTCTACCTCTTTCCGGCAGACGGGATCAGTTGCCATGGCCTACCTCCTCTAAGAAAGCAATTATCGTTGCCGAGCCGTTCTTCTTCACTCCACGTAGCGCTCGACTTCTACCAAGTTGGTAACCGACGGCGCCGTTACCGGACTCTTCGGATCACTGAGAAAAACATTCGGCGTGCAGCCCCGGTCAACACCCTTCTCGTCAGGCTCATACCAGCCGCCGTGGTGAATGACCACCAGCCCCGGTAACAGGCGCGCGGTAACGTATGCGGGAATCACCGCCACTCCCTTGTCGTTAAAAATGCGCACGAGATCGCCGTCCTTGACGCCGCGGTTCTGGGCGTCGGTCGCGTTCATCCAGATCGCGTGGCGGTAACAGTCGCCCTTGAGCCACGGCACGTTCCAGAACGTGCTGTGAATGCGATAGCGCGGGTAGGAGCTCAGCATCATCAGTGGAAAACGCTGGACGTCGGCGTGATCCATGCCCCGGTGGATCGGTTGATAGGTGGCGTAGGGAGCGAGATCGCGCCAGTCGTTAGGGAGATTGTCAATCAATTGGCCATGAGCGTCGAAATGGAGCTTGCCCCTTTGCGACTCATCGGCGACGATATGGCTGTAAAGCTCGATCTTGCCGCTCTTGGTCTTTAGCGGCTTGCCGCCTTCGATAAAATCTCTGTACCCGTGATACGGCTCGTCGAAAGCCTCATCGACATTGATCAGGCAATCCTTCTTAAACTTCTTCCAGCTGGGCGCCTTAATCCCGTCTTTCTTTAGCTTCTGACTGAGGTCGCGATACTCGTCTTCGAGATATTCCCCCCAGGACTGCTCCCAGTTCTCGCCGTCGTAGTACTGGTTGTACTGCTCGCCGATGCCCAGCCGGCGCGCGATTTCGGAGTACACCCACTCGTCGTTCTTTGCTTCTCCAGGCGACTCCGCCACGCCGGGAAGATAGGTGTAGTTGGCAAAGCCGCCATAGCCTGCCGTATTAATATAACTGCTCTCCAGCGTCGTATCCTGAAGCGGCAATACCATGTCCGCAAAGCGCGCGCTCGGGCCCATCTGGGTTCCCGCCCAAACCACAAACTCGATCTTCTCCATCGCCTTTAACTGGTCGTTGGTCGAATCCGCATTGTTGTTCAGCGTGTTGGTTCCCGACCCGTAGTACGTCCCCCACATGAGCATCTTCGGATTCG
>Ga0326597_10004182_pt1 | contig 20393 bp, 15 predicted proteins | sample RVTome_12_FD_203789 | JGI IMG/M metagenome (GOLD analysis project Ga0326597, IMG submission 203789) | Soil microbial communities from uranium-contaminated site in the Upper Colorado River Basin, Wyoming, United States - RVT100D185 | ecosystem: Environmental > Terrestrial > Soil > Contaminated >...
CGCGGCGCCAGCCCTCTTCGATCCTCGTCAGACAGAAATCTCCAGAAAGCCTCACCCAGGTAACGAACAATCAGCTGGACGTTCTGCTCCTCGTCCTCCCGAGGCAAGGCACGCAGCGCGCTGGCGACCAACGCCCGCGCCGCCGCGCGACCATCGAGCATCTCGTCCCACAAGGTGACCCAGACGGCACCGCGGGTCACAGGATCGGTCAGCTCGTGCACGTGCTCGAGTAGGTAATGACGCGACCGGTCGTCGAGCTCGAACGCGCCGTACGCGAGTCCACCGCCGGTTGGCAGCACGAAATCGACGTCGTTCACCGTTCGTGACACGACGACGCTGTCTGAATCGAGCGCGAGGTCGACTGCCTCGATCTCTGACCCAAGTCCGATTAGTACCTGTATCTGCTGCGTCCAGGTGAGGCCACGGTCGGCTACCGGATCGAACTGGACCAGCCGCACGGCAGCGTCCGCCGTCCCAAGGTTCTCCATCTGCGTCCGCACGGTAGGCCTGCCGGCCTCTTCGACCCAGGCGCGGCTCCACGCCGCGAGGTCGCGATCGCTGCGCCGGTCGAGGATGGCCACCAGGTCGAGCCACGTGGCGTTGGAGAAGGAGAAACGGCGCAGATACTCCCGCAGGCCGTCACGCATGCCGTCGATACCTATCAACAGCTCCAGTTGCCGCATGACGATGGGCGCCTTGTGATAGATGATGGCGCCGTAAAGGCTGCCAGCCTCGTCGAGGTTGTCGAGCTCTTGTCGGATGGGATGAGTCCCCTGCGTCCTGTCGACGGCGTACGCAGCAGGGTAGTGCTCCGTGAGAAACCGGAGCTCGTGGTTCACGTCCGGAAACGTGGGGTGCACGATCGTGGCGGCCATGAAGTTGGCGAACACTTCCTTCATCCATACATCGTCGAACCAGCGCATGGTGACAAGGTCGCCAAACCACATGTGCGCGGTCTCGTGCGCGATCGTGCTCGCCCGACCGAGCATCTGACTCTGCGTGGCCGACTCTTCGAGCAGGAGCGAAGCGGAGTTGTAGTAGATGACTCCCGGGTGCTCCATGCCGCCGAACTGGAACGAGGGCACCAGCAGGAAGTCGAACTTGCCGAACGGATAGGGGAGCGAGGTGTACTCCTCGAGCCACGCAAGCGCCGACGCATGCAGGTCGAACACACTGTTGCGATTGCGCGCGACTTTCGCTGCGTCGGTTTCGCGATGGAACATCCGGAACGTGCGGCCGTTTCGCTCGGCGGTTTCAACGTTGAAACGACCGGCCGCAAAGGCGAAGAGATATGTCGAGATCGGCTCCGTTTCTGCGAACCGTACCTGTAACCCATCGCTGACCGTTTCGCGACCCGTCTCGGCTCCGTTGGCGATCGCTGTCCATCCATCGGGTATCGTCAGCTCGAGACTGAATCGAGCTTTCAGGTCGGGCTGGTCGAAGCAGGGGAACGCCAGGTGGGCGCGCGCCGGGACGAAGAGGGTGTAGAGAAATTCAGGATTCCGGTTGAGTGATTCGTTGCCTGCCTGAAACGCGATCTCGACGCGGTTCCTGCCTATGGAGAGATCGGCTTGCGGAATGACAATATGGCCGTTCGCTATCGAGTAGCCGGACGGGCTGCCCGCCACGTGTATCGAATCGAGGTGGTTGGCGCCAGGGGTAAAGTCGAGGACCACGGGACGGTCGACATCAGATAGCGCAAACTTCACGTGCACCCTGCCGCGCACAGGTTCGGAGGCGGTGGTTGGGATGCTGAAGGCGAGGTCGTAGCGGAGGTCGCTGATGGCGGCGGCGCGTTCTTGGGCCAGAACAAGCGTAACGCCGGGCAGCGGATCGCGAGGCTGCTCCCGATCCGACCCGGTGCAGCCTGTCAGAGGTGACGTCACGGCGCCAGAAAGGAGCGAGCGGCCCGCACTACTTGAACGATCGGGCGAGCAGGTCCTCGATCGCTCTCTTGCCGTTGTCCCCGATCGACCGCGTTCCCGTTCCGGTGAAGTGCGGGTGAGTGATCAACGGTTCCGCCGAGGCCCCGACGGCCTGCCACTCGGAGCCGGTCCAGCGAAACCAGCCGTCCTTGTCCTGGTCGAACACGTGCAGCGGCTTGTTACAGAGCTTGGCGAACTCGGCGCCCCAACCGGTGCCCCCGCGCACCGTCGTGTCTTCGAGGATGGTGCCGATTACGTAGATTTCCTGGCCGTTGTTGACCTGGTACCACAGCGTCTGCAGCACCTTTCGGATCGTGGGGCTGTTGGTGTAGCGGCGGTTCAGAAGCTTCGCGACATACTCGAGGCTGATGTCGCCGGCCTGCAGTTCCTCGTGGTTCAGCACTCTGACGCCGCGGGCGCGCGCAATCTTGTGACCGTCGAACGTGAAGTTGACTTCTTCGATGCCGTGGCGCTCGGCGCCGGCGCCGAACTCGGCTTCGGCGCCCGGCGCGCCGCCACTGAATAGAATGCTGTCCGCTGGGTTCATCGGTGAATCATAACATCGCGCCCGGGACTCACCCCGACGCGCGAGGGCCGGAGTGTCGGACGGTCAGCCAGCCGGGCCCTCGCCAAGGCCCTGGCTGCCGAGACGAGAGCCAAAGCGGCGGTCGACAGCGCTTACGAAGCGCTGGAACGGGTCAGGAACGACAGGCGCGTCGCGGAGCAGACGCTCAGACGTCTGAAAAGTTAAGCCGAAATGTACCGCCGATCTGATAAGTTCACCCTATGTATGAATTTGTCCTGACTCTTCACTCGTGGCTCCGCTGGGCCGCGATTCCCGCGGGCATCGTCGCCACGATTGCGGCCTTCACGGTACGGCCGGGCTACACCGAGTCGACGCGCGCTGATCGCTGGGGACTCATCCTGACCATCGTTCTGGACCTGCAGCTCGTGCTGGGGCTGTTGCTCTACGTCGCGCTTAGTCCCACCACCGCCGCCGTCTTCGAAGATTTCGGCGCGGCGATGGGCGATCCCGTCGCGCGTTTCTGGGCCGTCGAACACATTGCCTTGATGTTGGCTGCCGTGGTCGTCGCCCACGTCGGACGCATTCTCGGTCGGAAGGCCAGGACGCCGAACTCCAAGCGCATCCGGTTGCTGGTCTGCTTCGCGCTCGCCACTGTCGTGATGATCGCGGCCACGCCGTGGCCCGGTATGCCGGCGGGCCGGCCACTTTTCAGACTGTAGCGCTGGCGTGTTTCGGGCCTGAAGCGCGTGGGAAAAGGATCATGGAGCCTAGGCGGTTGGCATAGATCGAACTTATAAATATCTATTGTTCATTAAGTATTATTATGATTTAGTAAATACATTTGATTTGACACGGTTCGCGTAAGCCTATGTAATTCAACTACATGTTGCTCACACTCGGTGCTTCCAGTTCAAGGTGCGCAATCGGCCGCGGCCGCGTGCTGGGCGCGGGTGCGCCTGTCATCATTTCCGTCGTTCGATTTGTCAGCCTGGTCGTTACGGGCGACAAGCCGACCGGATGATGGCAGAACCTGACGCGAGCTAGACAAGGGGCCATCATCCGATAGAGATGATGGCCTTTTTCGTTTGAGTCCGACCTATGCGTATCGCCTATCAAGGAGAGCCCGGCGCCTTCAGCGAGGCAGCCGCCCGGCAGATCGACGCTGCCGCCGAGCTGTTACCGTGTCACGGTTTCGAAGACGTCTTCGACGCGGTGGACACGGGGCGCGCTACCTATGGCGTGCTGCCGATCGAGAACTCGATCGGCGGCTCCATCCATCGCAACTTCGACCTGCTGCTCGAGCATCAACTGCCGATCGTGGGTGAGGTCGAGCAGCCGGTTGTCCACAACCTGCTCGCGCTGCAGGGCACCACGATGGAGATGGTGCGGCGAATCTATTCGCATCCGCAGGCGCTGGCTCAGTGCGATCGGTTCTTGAGGCGACTGACGGGCGTCGAGGTGATTGCGACCTACGACACGGCCGGCAGCGCGAAGCTGATTCTCGACGAGCAGCTGACCGATGCGGCGGCCATCGCGTCGGCGCGCGCCGCCAAGGTGTTCGGGCTGGCAACGCTGCATGTGGCCATCCAGGACTACGAGCACAACGTCACCCGCATGATCGTGATCGGGGCGACGCCGTTGTCCCAGGGGCCGGCCGACAAGACCTCGATCGTCTTCTCGCTGAGCAACGAGCCCGGTGCGTTGTTCAAAGCGCTGAGCGTGTTCGCCCTGCGCGGGATCGACCTGACGAAGCTCGAGTCGCGGCCGATTCCGGGTCGCAAATGGGAATACTTGTTCTATGCCGACCTGGCCGTGGCGCAAGACGCGCCGCCTTGCGCCCGTGCGCTGGCACATCTGGCCGAATTCGCCCCCATGCTGCGTGTCTTTGGCTCCTACCCGAGCTGCACGACGACCGCGACCGACAAACCAGCGCCTCAAACCTTCGAGAAACTCGCGTGAGCACACACCCGAATCCACTGACGACTGGTCCAAGCCGCGCGCCTGCGCGAGCCATGCTGAAAGCCGCCGGTTTCTCGGACGCCGATCTGAAGAAGCCGCTGATAGGCATCGCGAATACCTGGATCGAAATCGGTCCCTGCAATCTTCACCTGCGCACGCTGGCCGCCGACGTCAAGGACGGCGTGCGTGCGGCCGGTGCGACGCCGATGGAGTTCAACACGGTTTCGATTTCAGATGGCATCACGATGGGGACGGAGGGCATGCGCGCATCGCTTGTGAGTCGGGAAGTAATCGCCGACTCGATCGAGCTGGTGACGCGCGGCAACGGGTTCGACGCCCTCGTCGTGCTGGTGGGCTGTGACAAGACGATTCCGGGTGCCGTGATGGCCTTGGCTCGGATGAACGTGCCGGGCATCGTCCTCTACGGCGGGTCGATCGCGCCCGGCCAGTTCATGGGCCATTCGGTGACGGTGCAGGACGTGTTCGAAGCCGTCGGCGCAAACGCCGCGGGCAAGATGACCGACGCCGAGCTCAAGACACTTGAAGACGTGGCCTGTCCGGGTGCTGGAGCGTGCGGTGGACAGTTCACGGCAAACACGATGGCGATCGTGTGCGAGTGCCTGGGCATCGCGGCGCTTGGCAGCGGGAGCGTGCCCGCGACCGATCCAGCCAAGGCCCAGGTGGCGCGGGGGATCGGCGAGCTGGCGGTGAAGCTGGCGGCCAACGGCCCGCGCCCTCGCGACATCGTCACGAAGGGCGCCATCGAGAACGCCATTGCCGTAGTCGCGGCCACGGGCGGATCGACCAACGCCGTGCTGCATCTGCTGGCGATTGCCAAGGAAGCCGACGTGGAGCTGGCGCTCGACGACTTCAACCGCATCAGCCAGAAGACGCCGCTCATCGCCGACCTCAAGCCGTCGGGGCGCTTCGTGGCAACCGAGCTACACGCGGCCGGAGGTACATCGCTCGTGGTGCAGCGACTGGTTCAGTCCGGTGCCATCGATGGCGGTCTGCCGACAGTCACGGGACGGACGCTGGGCGAAGAGGCGGCCGCCGCCAAGGAAACGCCCGGGCAGGAGGTGGTCCGGCCGATCGATCGGCCGATCAAGGCCACCGGGGGGCTGATGATTCTGTTGGGTAATCTGGCACCCGAGGGAGCGGTGCTGAAGCTGTCCGGCACCGAGCGGGCGCAGCATCGAGGCCCGGCGCGTGTGTTCGACAGCGAAGAGCAGGCGTTCGACGCCGTACAGCAGCAGGCGATCAACCCTGGTGACGTGATCGTGATTCGGTACGAGGGGCCATCGGGGGGGCCAGGCATGCGCGAGATGCTGGCGGTGACCGCCGCCATCGTCGGCGCCGGCCTCGGCGACTCGGTCGCGCTGATCACCGACGGACGCTTCTCGGGTGCCACGCGTGGGTTCACGGTCGGCCACGTCGCACCAGAGGCAAGCCGCGGGGGACCGATTGCCGCCCTTCGGGACGGGGACATGGTCGTGCTCGACGTCGCGAACCGGCGTCTTGATGTCGAGTTGAGCGACGAAGAGATCAAACAGCGGATGTCGACGTGGACGGCGCCTCCTCAGCGGTACGAGCGGGGAGTCTTCGCGAAGTACGCGAAGCTGGTGTCGTCGGCGTCGGTTGGTGCGGTCACCGGGTGAACGGTGACACAAGGGAAAGGACTGGAGCGAAGGCTATGAGCGCAGAAACACGGACCGGTGCGCAGATCATTTGGGAATCCCTGGTGCGCGAGGGTGTCGACGTCGTGTTCGGGTATCCGGGCGGCGCGATTCTGCCAGCCTACGACGCGATGCTCGATTTCCCGATTCGCCACGTGCTGGTGCGCCACGAACAGGGCGCCACCCACATGGCCGACGGATACGCGCGAGCGACCGGTAAAGTCGGCGTCGCCATCGCCACGTCCGGGCCCGGTGCCACCAACATGGTTACGGGCATCGCCACCGCGATGATGGACTCTTCTCCTGTCGTCTGCATCACCGGGCAGGTGGGCAGCGGTGTCATCGGGTCAGATGCCTTCCAGGAGATCGACATCACCGGCATCACGTTGCCGATCACCAAGCACAACTACCTCGTGACGCATCCGAGTGAGGTCGCGCCGGCCATTCGGGAGGCGTTCGCCATCGCCGGCAGCGGACGTCCCGGTCCGGTGCTGATCGACATCACGAAGGACGCCCAGATGGGCCGGTGTGAGTTTGACTGGGACGCCGCCAAACCCGACCTCGAGGCGCTGGTTCGCCCGGGCCACTCGGGCGGTGCCGATCCGCTCGCGCTCGTTCGGGCGGCCGAACGACCGCTGATCCTCGCCGGGCACGGGATCATTTTGAGCGGGGCCGGCGTTGAGCTTCGGGCGTTTGCTGAGACAACCCAGATTCCGATCGCGATGACGTTGCTCGGCATCGGCGGTTTCCCGGCCTCCCACCCGCTGAATCTCGGGATGATGGGCATGCACGGCGAGGCCTGGGTCAATACGGCGATCCAGGAAGCCGATCTGTTGATCGCGCTTGGGATGCGGTTCGACGACCGCGTGACCGGTAATCTCAAGACGTATGCGCCCAGCGCAAAGAAGATTCACGTCGACATCGACCCGGCCGAGTTCAACAAGAACGTGCGCGTCGATTCAGCGGTTTCAGGCGACGTCAAGGCGGTTCTCGGGGAGTGGCTAGGGCAGGTTCAAGGCGTTGCTCGCCGCCCGTGGCTCGACTACATCGCCAGGCTGAAGGGTGATTCTCCGGTGTGTGACATCCAGAATCTGCCCGACGATGGCCACTTGTACGCGGCGCACGTGGTGAACGACCTCTGGCGCATCACCAAGGGGAGCGCGCTGGTCGTGACCGACGTGGGTCAGCACCAGATGTGGGAGGCTCAGTACTATCATCATGAGACGCCAAGGTCGCTGATCACGTCGGGTGGTCTCGGCACCATGGGGTTTGCGTTGCCGGCGGCCATCGGCGCCAAGATCGGCCGTCCGGACGCCGAAGTGTGGGCGGTTGTCGGCGACGGTGGTTTCCAGATGACGATGAGCGAGCTCGCGACCATGGCGCAGGAAGAACTGGACGTCAAGGTTGCGGTGGTCAACAACGGCTACCTGGGCATGGTCCGGCAGTGGCAGGAGTTCTTCTATCAGCGCCGGTATGCGGCGACGCCGATTTCAGGCCCCGACTTTGCCAAGCTGGCCCAGTCGTTCGGGTTGTGGGGCGGCACGGTCTTCGCGCGGGCGCAGGTAGAGAGTACGATTGCCGAGGCGCGGCGACAGCGCGGCGCGGTGATTGATTTTCGCGTCGAGCAGGAAGACTCGGTGTTCCCGATGGTTCCGGCTGGCGAGGATCTACACAAGATGATACGGCGGCCATCGCGCATCGTGGAAACGGCCGAGGATTGATCCCATGCAGACATTCTCCGTCTGGGTCGACGACAAGCCAGGTGTGCTGAACCGCGTGTCTTCGCTTTTCCGGCGCCGCGGGTACAATATCGAGTCGCTGACGGTCGGGCATACCGATACGGAAGGCCTATCGCGCATGACGATTGTCGTCGACACCGACGAGCGGGGCGGACGGCTGGTCGAGGCCAACCTCTACAAGCTGATTCCGGTTCGGCGCGTAGAAAACATCACGCTCGTGCCGCAGATTGCCCGCGACCTGGCAATGATCAAGGTAACGGCGACGCACGAGACGCGGGCGCAGGTGATGGTGCTCGCCGAGGTGTATCGCACCCGAATTGTCGACGTCAGCGCCGATGCCCTGGTCGTCGAGGTCACCGGGACCGAGGACAAGATAGAAAGCCTCCTGGACATGCTGCGCCCGTTTGGCGTCATCGAGATGGTCAGGACGGGCCAGGTCGTGATGAAACGAGGGTCGGCAAAGCCCACGCGCGAAGAGCGCCGGCGAATCGCGGCGACAGCCGCCGGGGCCGGGACCCCGACAGACCTCTCGGTGTGAAGATCTCACCTCTCTTTGGATGGAGCGTGTCATGGCAACGATGTATTACGACAGGGACGCAGACCTGAGCTTGATTCAGGGCCGCAAGGTTGGAGTGATTGGCTACGGTTCGCAAGGACACGCCCATGCGTTAAACCTCAAGGACAGCGGCGTCCGAGTCCGGGTGGGATTGCCGGCGACGAGTCGTTCTCGGGCGAAGGCCGAGGCGGCCGGACTCGAGGTCGCAGATGTGGCCGACGTGTCGCAATGGGCCGACGTCATCATGGTACTGGTGCCGGACACGACCGCCGCGACCTTGTACAAGGACGCGATCGAGCCCAACCTGGCCCCGGGCAAGATGCTCATGTTTGCCCACGGCTTCAACATCAGGTTCGGAGCCGTCAGCGTTCGCGAGGACGTCGACGTCACGATGATTGCTCCCAAGTCGCCTGGACACCGAGTGCGTGAGCTGTACGTCGAAGGCGCTGGTACCCCGGCGTTGATTGCTGTGCATCAAGACGCGACCGGCAAGGCGAAGGCGATGGCCCTGTCGTATGCGAAGGGCATCGGGGTGACACGCGCCGGAGTCATCGAAACGACGTTCGCGGAAGAGACCGAGACGGATTTGTTCGGCGAGCAGGCTGTGCTGTGCGGTGGCGTGAGCGCGCTCATCAAGGCCGGGTTCGACACATTGGTCGAAGCGGGCTATCAGCCAGAGGTAGCCTATTTCGAGTGCGTTCACGAGCTGAAGCTGATTGTCGACCTGATCTATCAGGGCGGGCTGAGCTACATGCGGTACTCGGTGAGCGACACAGCCGAGCACGGCGACTACACGGGCGGACCGAGGCTCGTGACGGCCGACACCAAGAACGAGATGAAGAAAATCCTGGCAGAGATCCGCAGCGGCGAGTACGCGAAGGGCTGGATCGAGGAAAACCGGACGGGTCGCAAATGGTTCGAAGAACAGCGGCGCGTCGAACGGACCCAGAAGGTCGAACAGGTCGGCGCTGAGCTCCGCGCGCTGATGCCGTTTCTGAAGCCGGTACGCATTTCGGACGAGGACGTGGTCGGCGCGGGCGCCCGCAAGGATGGCTAGAGCGCGTTCGGGGAGTCCGGCCGCAGGAGTCGCGAAAGAATCGCGCAGGCTGTCCACGCTGCTCGACGTCAGCCAGGCGCTGTCTGGCACCCTCAATCTGCGCTCGGCGCTGCACCGCGTGCTCGAGATTCTCGCCCGGCACCACCGCGTGGTTCGCGGGATGATCACGCTGCTTCACGCGAACGGCGAATTGCTCGTCGAGGCCAGCGACGGCCTCGATGCCCCCGCCCACGTCGTCCGGTACCGGTTGGGCGAGGGGATCGTTGGACGCGTCGTCCAAAGCGGGAGACCGATCGTTGTCCCTCGCGTCAGCGAGGAGCCTGAGTTTCTCCATCGCGCGGCGAAGCGCTCGCGGAAAGAAGAGCTGACATTCATCTGCGTGCCGATTCTGCTGAATCGGCGCGCCGTCGGCGCGCTCGGTGTGGACCTGAAATTCAACGCTGACCGCGACTACGATCGCGGCCTGCAGTTCTACCGGATCGTGGCCTCGACGATCGCCCAGGCCGTGAAGATCCAGCGGATGATCGAGGAGGACAAACGCAAGCTGGTGGCCGAGAACACCCAGCTTCGGCAGGAGCTCAAGGAGCGCTACGACTTTTCCAGCATCATCGGGACGAGCGGACCCGTTCGGCAAATGTACGAGCAGATGGCTCAGGTGGCCGACACGAACACCACCGTCCTCGTGCGTGGCGAGTCAGGCACAGGCAAGGAGCTCATTGCCCACGCCGTCCACTACAACTCACAGCGTGCCCGGAAGCCGTTTGTCAAGGTGAGCTGCGCGGCGTTGCCCGACAGCCTGATTGAGTCCGAGCTGTTTGGCTACGAGAAGGGGGCGTTCACGGGAGCCGACACCCGCAAGAAGGGACGCTTTGAGCTGGCCGAGGGCGGGACGCTTTTCCTCGACGAGATCGGTGAAGTGCCGCTCGCGACGCAAGTCAAGCTCCTGCGGGTGTTGCAGGAACGCGAGTTCGAACGGCTTGGCAGCACCGATACCACCAAGGTCAACGTCCGGGTCGTCGCCGCAACCAACAAGGACCTGGAAAAAGCCATTGCTGCGGGCTCTTTTCGCGAGGACCTGTACTTCCGGATCAACGTGTTCACGATCTTCGTGCCGCCGCTCCGTGAGCGCAAAGCCGATCTGTTGCTGCTGGCGGACCATTTCCTCGAAAAGCTGTCACGCGAGCACCGCAAGACGATCAAGCGTATCTCGACACCCACCATCGACATGCTGATGAGCTATCACTGGCCGGGCAACGTGCGTGAGCTCGAGAACACGCTCGAGCGAGCGGTGCTGATGTGCGAGGGAGAGGTCATACACCCCCATCATCTCCCGCCGTCGCTTCAGACCGCAGAGGCCTCCGGCACGGTGAGTCGGATCTCGCTGAACGATGCCGTGGTGGGCTTTGAGAAGGACCTGATCCAGGATGCGCTCAAGACGACCCGTGGCAACAGAGCCAAGGCTGCGCGTCTGCTGGACACGACGGAGCGGGTCCTGAACTACAAGGTCAAGAAGTACGAGATAGACGCCAGACGGTACTTGGGGTCAAGGTGAGTCTCGGCGTGAGCTCACCATAACAGCCGCCCGAGCCCTACCAGCGCTAGCCCAGCGCCGATGAAGTGTATCCAGAGCTCCGTGCGATCGCGAAGGAAGATCAGGCCGAAGCCGGCAAGAATGGCAGCCGAGTTCAAGAAATACCAATAGAGCTGTTCTGCGTCTTCCGAGACGTCAAGCGTGCGGACCCGACGTCTGCCGGAATCGATGATTGCGTTGGCGATGCGCCGGTCGCCGTCTCTACCGAGCTCGAAGTACTGTCCACCTGCCTTTTCTGCGATTCTTTGAAGGCCCGGCCGGTCGAGGCGTGACATCAGTGGCGTGCTCGGGTCGCGCTCTTCGACGCCGTTTGGGCTGCTGAAGCGAGGCATCCGTGCGCCTCCGAGTGTCCCAACTCCCACCACGAACAGCGGGACGTTTCTGCCGCGCGCCTCCTCGATCGCCCGATCGACCTCACCGCTCCACCACTCGCCGTCGGACAGCATGATGAACAGCGGCGCGTTGAGCGATTCGCCGTACATCTCCTCGTCGCGTTCAATCAGGCGCAGGCCCCAGTGGATGCCCCGCTCGAGGTTCGTGTCCCACGACGACTCGTCTTCGAGACGAAACGGGGGCTGATCGGACAGGTGATCCAAGAAGAAGAAGAACGTGTTGGGGTCCGTGGTGAGGCGGATTTGTGGCGCCGCAATACGGGCGAACAGCGAGAGCGCAACGCGGTCGTTTCTCCAGCTCAACGCGTCGCCAAGGGTGCGCAGAAAGCGCATCGAGCGCTGCCACCGGTCTCCTCCTGGCACGTCGGAAACCCGCATCGACGCCGAGCCATCTTGCAGGATGACGAGGTCGATCCCACCCTGCCGGAGCGTGGTCGCCGGGCCCTGGGGCCCGGCCAGCGCGAGAATCAGGCAGGAGATCGCGGCAAGCAGGAACAGCCAGAAAGGGAGGTCGCCGATGATCGTCAGCCGCTCGCGGACCGGAAGCAGCCGGTGCCGCGCGAGCCGGCGCACGTCAGCCCGACGCGCCGCAAGCCGCCAGATCCAGACGGCCAGGAGTAGCGCCGGCAGGACGAGAAGCCAGAGGTAAGCGGGCCGGCCAAACGCAACCTCACCAAACGCGATACGGGGTAGCACCGTCGCCCATCACCCCCGGCGACGAGGCGCCGGCCCCTGTCCCGGGTCGCTCTCTTCTCGTTCGTCGTCCGGCATCGGCGCGATGGTGCGGAAGTCGCTCCCCGGAATGTCGTCCGGCGGTCTGCCCGGTAGGCCGTGAATCGTCGGCCCGACGGGCAGGTCGGGGCTTGGGATCGACTGCAGGACCGTCGTGGCTGCCTCACTGGCACTCGAGCGACGTCCGGTGTCTCGCCGCGACACCATATCGCGAAATCTCGACACGTATTCGAAGTTGAACGCCGCGTCGGCGTGGGTGGAATCGGACCGCAGGACCTCGCCGTACGCCTGGACAACACGGTTCAGCCGTTCGATGGCGTCGGCGGTCGGTTCGGTTTGAGCCCGCGCCGCTCGGAACGTCGCATTCGCGGCGACAAACAGCAGCGCGGGATCGGAGGCACCTTCGGTTCCATCGGTTTCCGCGAGCGTCGTCAGGTTCGTAAGCGCATCGAAGTCTTCCTGCCAGTACGAAGCGGCCACGACGTGTCGTCTATCTTCGGCCGCAAGCGTCGTTATGGCCCAGGGCAGCCGCCAGCCGACGGTCGTGTTGGCGTAGGCGGCTGTCCCGGTCACGGAGTCGTATCGGAGCGTGGCGAGACGAGCGTACGCATCCGCCACGCGACGGGCGTGGCGGGCCTCGGTGACGCACGCGAGACCCGCAGCAAAGAGGACCAGGGCGATTACGATTCGACCAGCGACTGTCGTCATCTCACACCTTCACCATCAAAAAGAAGAACCGACGAAGTCGACACGACACCAACGAAGACCGGCCTGCAGACTGCCATGACGATGTCCGATGCGATAGCTACGGTAGTTTCTGTAAATGTGGAACGCCCAGCTTGAGCGCGGCCGCGCCAACCCAGAACGCGCTCGCCATCAGGGCGAAGAACGCGAACCGTGGCTCCCGGCTGCTGTACATCCGGATGTCAATCGTGCCGGCGGACACCCGGTCGATGTCTTCAATGGCGGCCACCAGACTGGCTTCGTCGCTGGCTGCATAGAACTTCCCACCGGTCTTCTCGACGGCGGGCTTCCATAGCTCGTCTGGGATCAGGGTCCCTTCGTCCTGACCGTAGTTGGTTCTGACGAGATAGACGGGAACGTTGGCGTCCAGGGCGTGCTGGAGGATCTCGTCAAGCGACTGCTCCTCACTGCGGACGGTGACGTCTTCACCGTCGCTGAAAATCACCATCAGGTTTCCGGACGCATCGAGAAAATCAAAGGCGTTGAACAACTCGACGCCTTCTTGGATGCCTTGGGCGATGACCGTGCCCTGGTCTGGAAAGTCATTGAACTCGACCGGATCGCCAATGAGCGAGATGCCCAGGAGGATATTCTCGTAGTCGCTCGTGAACGGCGTGATGACGTACGCCCGGTTGCCGAATTCGACGAGCGCGACGAGGTCCCGATATCGGCCTTGCCGCCGGAGCTGCACGAATCGCTCGGCGGCTGCGATGGTCGTGAAGAATGTGGAGTCGGTCGCGGCGCGCCGGTTCAGGCCCTCGGCCGTGAAGGGCGTGCGCATGCTGATCGAGGCGTCGATGAGCAGGGCGATCCGTCGGCCGGGAAACGTCTCCTGCCGGCTGACCAGCGCCGAGTAGGGATCGGCCAGGGCGAGGACAATGAAAGGGACTCCTGCGACGAACAGCAGCGCCGGGAAATGCCGGACGAACGCAACGTGCGAGCCACGCATGCGATCGGGCAGGGCCGGCAGGACCACCGCTCGAAAACCCGTGCGAGGTCGAAACGCGGTGCGGGCGATCAGCAGCACCAGCGTCAGACACACCAGTGCGACCAACACCACGCGCGCCTCTCCACGATGCCAGAACTGGAGGTCGAGAAGGCGCAGGTCGGCCCACTTGGCGAGGTCGATGCGTACCAGCGCGTCCAGTGCGGCGAACCAGCTCATGCCTGCGCTTCCACCTCAGTCCCAGCCGTCCACCGACGAATCGCGTCTCTCGGCCACATGCGGTCGTGCTGCGCGCGCCTGGCCTGGTCGATCGCTTCGGCCAACGCCGCATCGAGCGCGGCGCGGTCCATCTCCGTCGTTCGCCCGTACTGCACCTCTCGGAAGGCCACAAGCGCGGAGCGCAGCGCTTGCAGAGAACCGCGTCTGTCAGTCGCCGAGTCCGGGAGCCGGTCGATCGCGCGGCCGATGTCACCCGGCGTGACAGCGCTTGACACGCCGGTCAGGCGTTGTCGCCGGTTCAGCCTGCGAAGCAGTAGTCGGCCATCGTTGTCGCCCGCGGGTGACGAGAGCGGTTGCTGCGCGACTGCTCGATTGAGTGCGCAAGCGGCGACGATGCGGCCCGCGGCCAGCGCGCGACCGACTCGCGCGTCGGTCCAACCGTCGGCCGTCACTTCCTGTTGGACGTCGCTGAGCTCACGGGTCGCCAGACGTGCGATGGTGAACGCGCTGGCCAAACGAGGACCAGGTGACGCCTGCGGGCGCATGTTTCTCACGACGCCAACCGCCGCCATGCCCGCCGCCAGCACGCCGAGCGCCATCAACGTGAGGGCGACGACATCCAGCACACCAGCGCGCGAGGTAAGCGCCTCCACGCGTCCGAAGTCGGCGCCAGTCGAGTCCCGGATGTCCTCGGCTTCCTCTGGTACCATCGAGAGCACGCGCACGGTGTGCGGTGGGAGCAAGTACGTGAGGTCGCGGCCTTCAAGGGCCGCGTTGCCAGGCATACGGCTGTTGATGCGGTAGTGCACTTCTGTTCGCGGAAGCGGGATATCGTTGCCGATCAGATCTGGGTTGATGGCCCTGAGCGTGTACCGGTACTGAACGAACCGGCGCTGCCCTGCGCGCAGATCGGCCGGGTGCGTGCCGCCGACGACCTCGAACGGGGCGAACTGCATCACGGCAACGCCTAGCCGGGTATCGTCCGGTATCACCTGGACGTCGTCGATATCGACGACGGCGCATGTCAGGACGAGCAAGAACGTTTCACCGCTTCGGACCGCACCTGTACTCGTGCGCCACCAGCAGCGGATCGGATCGATTTCGATGCTCTCGGTCGCTGCCAGGCCTTGACCGGACGCCGGAGCGCCCAGGAGCCCGAAAGTCAGCCACACGGCGAACGACAGTTGGCGACAGCAGGATGGACGTGGGGGACGCATCCGCATGGTTGTCAGTTCTTTGTCTTCCGAAGGCGACGCTCAGCCACGAAATCGCCGAGCGCGATGTCTGCCGTCGGGTGGTCCGGCCCGATTCGAACGAGGTCGAGGTCCTGATCGCGGGCCGCGCGTTCCACGTCGGCCTGCCACCGCCGCGCGCGGTCGGCCATCTGGGTCAGTCCACGCCGAGAAATCGTTTGCGTCTGCCCGGTTTCAACGTCGATGGTTTCTATCCAGCCCGTCGAGACGGGAGGCAACTCGAACGCGTGGGCGGCGTCGACCAGGACAAGAAATACATCGTGCACGGCGTTGAGGAGGGCCAGCTCGCGCACGATGTCGGCCGCGTCCCGGAACAGAAAATCTGAGATGACCGGCAACATCGCCGTGCCCCTCACGTGGCCGGCAAGCGTCGTGCTGATGCTGCTGGCCGGAGCGAGGGGCTGTAGCCCCCGGCCGTGTTGATACGCATCGAGACAGTGCACGACGTGTCCCCGACCGGTGCGGGGCCGTACGGTCCCCAGGCACTGGAAGCCGCGGTCGAAGGTCAGAATCCCAAACGGATCTTGAAAGAAGCCCGCTGAGACGCCGATCGTCGCCACGGCGTGCGCCACCGTGCGTGCAATCGGGACACCGTCGACGCCGCAGCGCGTTGACAGCGACTGGTCGGCGACGGCCAGCACGGAGCCCGTACTCGGCTGCTCGAACTCGCGAACAACGAGCGGCGAGAAGTTGGTCATCGTCGACTGCGGCCAGTCAATCGCAGACGGCCGGTCGCCTGCCTGCCAATCGCGGAGCCCGACGAAGTCGAAACCAGCCCCGTGTGCGCGGCCCCGATGGTCGCCCAGGGTGACCTCTCGCATTCGCTTCAGCATGACCAGCTCGATTTCGGACAGGTCTGCCAGGGTGACGAGAGGCGCCTCGTCGACTGGAACGGCGCTCATGGTACTGGCACCCGCTCGACGACATCCTGGATGACCGCGTCGACCGTCATCCCGTGGCTCGCGGCGTGAGGGCCCAACCAGATGCGGTGGGGTAGCACATAGGGGGCGAGATCCTGAATATCTTCGGGGTAGACCTCGGTTCGCTCGTGTTGCAGAATCGCCCACGCCTTGGCGAGACGCCCCCAGCAGATGATCGCTCGGGGCGATGCGCCGAGATCGACACCGCGCTCGACGAGATCGGACGGCGAGCGATACTTCCAGTCGGTTTCGAGGTCGTATGGACGGGTCGCGGCGACGAGTTGCTGAATGTACTTACCGAGTCGCTCGTGCAGAAAGACATGTTCGTTGATGGATGCCCTCAGCTGAACGATGCGGTCCTTCGACATGAGCGAGTCGAGGTGGACCCGCTTGAAGTCGAAGTTGACCAGCTTCCGCTCCTCTTCTGGCGGCAGGTACCCGATGCTGACCATGATGGCGAACCGGTCAGTGGCGGCTTCCGAGAGAGGGAACGTCCCCTGTCCCAGCTCCACGGGGTTCATCGTCGCGATCGCGAAGCTGAACGCCGGCAGCTGGTAGGTCACCTTGCCGACCGTGATTGTCCGATCCTGGAGCGCCTCGAGGAACGCACTTTGCGACTTGAGCGGGATGCGGTTGATTTCGTCGAGGAGAATGACCTCGGCGGAGGCCATCGGACCGAACTCGGTGACGAGCTCGCCGGTCGACGGGTTGATCATCTGAAAGCCGACGACTTCGGTGGGCTGCAGGTCGGCGCGACCCTGCAGACGCGCAAACCTGGCGTCGCTGATCGCCGCGAGGATGACGCCGAAAAACGTCTTGCCGACGCCCGGCACGCCGCGCAAGAGGAGGTTGCCGGCGTTGACCTGCCGCTGCCCGCTCTTGTCGTACGTGGTCGGGATTTCGGACAGAAGCGCGACGTTGGCCAGCGCCTTGGCGGTGTCGTACCCAACCAGGGCCTTACCCCCTTCGGCGACGATCGCCTTGTGGAATTCAATGGCCTGCGCGAGGTCGGTATGCACGGTGGGCTCAAGCCTACTGTACGAACGGGCTCCGGCGGAATCCGGTCGACCGGAGCGGAATGCCAATTGACTGGACGGCGAAGTGCCTCTAACGTCTGATTCTCAAGTGTAGAGATCTGCATCAACGTTCTGATTTTCCACTGGAGGATGGCCTTGCGCGGACTGATGATGGACTTTCAGCTCTCGATTCCGGCGATCGTCCGGCGAGCTGAGACCCTGTATGGACACAAGACAGTCGTCACCCGGCTGCCCAACCGAGAGCTGGCGCGGCACACCTATGCCGAGATCATCGACCGCGCCCGACGTCTCTCTGTGGCGCTCCTCGACCTTGGCATCAGGCCGGGCGACCGCGTCGCGACGCTGGCCTGGACGGGCCACCAGCACCTCGAGGCGTACCTGGCCATCCCCGGGATCGGCGCCGTGCTGCACACCCTGAATCTCCGGCTCCACCACGAGGAGCTGACCTATATCGTCAACGACGCGAGCGACCGCGTGCTGATTGTCGACGAAAGCCTGCTGCCGCTGCTGGACCGGTTCCGGTCGAAGATCAGCGTCGAATACGTGGTCGTCATTCCCGGCGCTGGAGGAGCGTCAGCCGGCCAGGGTGCCGCGCTCTCCGGAAGCCTCGATGGCTGCCTGCAGTACGAGGAGTGGATTGGAGCAGCGGATCCATCCCGCTACGGGGAGCCGTCGATCGACGAAAAAGACGCCGCCGCGATGTGCTATACGTCGGGAACGACTGGTCGGCCCAAGGGTGTGCTGTATTCCCATCGGGCCCTCCTGCTGCATTCGTTCGCCCAGGGCCTGGTCGAGAGCGTGGGTCTGGCGGAAACGGACGTCGTGCTGCCGATTGTGCCGATGTTTCACGCCAACGCGTGGGGGATGCCTTACTCGGCGACGTTCTTTGGTTGCAGTCAGGTCCTGCCTGGGCCGTTCCTCGATGCCCCGAGCGTCGCCAGCCTCCTGGCGTCCGAGCGGGTCACGGTGACGGCAGGCGTGCCGACGGTCTGGCTCAGCCTCCTGAAGGAACTCGACGACCATCCGGGGAAGTACGACCTCAGCCGACTGCGGTCTATCGTTGTCGGTGGAAGTGCGGCGCCGTCGGCCATGATCCGTGGGTTTGCGGAACGCCACCAGCTGAGCGTCACTCATGCCTGGGGGATGACCGAGATGACCCCCCTTGGCACGCTGTGCCACCTGCCGGAGGCGCTGAAGGACGCGAATCGAGACGAGCAGTTCCGCTACCTGGCTCGACAGGGCACACCGATGCCGCTGGTCGAGATTCGAGGCGTGTCGGAAAAAGGCGAGATCCCGTGGGACGGTCAGTCCATGGGAGAGCTTGAGGTCCGTGGGCCCTGGGTTGCGGCCCAGTATTTCAACGTTGACGGCCCGGACGAGCGCTTCACCGCCGATGGGTGGTTCCGGACGGGGGACATCGTGACGATCGATCCCGGCGGCTGTATCGAGCTGACCGACCGGACCAAGGACCTCGTGAAGTCGGGTGGCGAGTGGATCAGCTCGGTTGCGCTCGAAACGGCCCTCATGGGCCATCCCGCCGTGGCCGAAGCCGCGGTCATTGCCGTGCCGCATCCAAAATGGGACGAACGCCCCTTTGCGGTCGTCGTGACGAAGCCGGGCCAGTCGGTGACTGCCGACGAGCTACGCGAGTTTCTTGCGCCGAATTTCGCGAAGTGGTGGTTACCCGATGCGTTCGAGTTCACAACCGAGATTCCTCGGACCTCGGTTGGGAAGTTCAAGAAGACAACGCTGAGGGACGCTTTCAAGGAGCGGTATGCACAGAAGTCAGGCGGGGAGTGACGCGCGCTCCCTCGTGACGTCGATTCAGATCCCCGCCAGACAGATGTACTTGACCTCCAGATACTCCTCGATGCCGTACTTCGACCCCTCACGACCGATCCCGGATTCTTTCATGCCGCCGAAGGGGGCGATTTCAGTCGAGATGAGCCCGGTGTTGACCCCGACGATGCCGTACTCGAGAGCCTCCGCAACGCGCCAGACGCGGCCGATGTCCCGCCCGTAGAAATACGCGGCGAGACCGAACTCGGTGTCGTTGGCGAGCGCGATGTCGTCGGCCTCGGTCTCGAACCGAAAGAGAGGTGCTACCGGGCCGAATGTCTCCTCCCGTGCGATGTCCATCTCGGGCGTCACCCCGGTCAGTACGGTCGGCTCGAAGAAGCGGGCGCCCGGGCGCAGGCGCTGTCCGCCCCTGGCAACGGTAGCCCCCTTCGACACCGCATCGCGCACGTGCGCCTCGACCTTCTCCACCGCCGCGTCGTCGATCAGCGGACCCTGAGACACGCCCTCTTCGAAGCCGCCGCCCACCTTGAGGCGGTCTACGGCCGCGGTCAGCTTGGTCGAGAACGCTTCATAGACCGACGTCTGGACGAGGAAGCGGTTGGCGCACACGCAGGTCTGACCGGTGTTGCGATACTTGGACATGATGGCGCCCTCAACGGCAGCGTCGATGTCTGCGTCGTCGAAGACGATGAACGGCGCGTTGCCGCCCAGCTCGAGCGACACTTTCTTGATCGTCCCGGCGCACTGTGCCATCAGGACCTTGCCGACCGCCGTCGATCCAGTAAACGAGATCTTGCGAACGGTCGGGTTCGAGGTCAGCTCGCCGCCGACATCTCGCGCGGCGCCGGTCACGATGTTCAGCACGCCATGTGGCAGATCGGCCCGTTCAGCCAGGACGGCAAGCGCCAGTGCGGAGAACGGCGTGTATGACGCCGGCTTGACGACGGCCGTGCACCCGGCCGCCAGCGCGGGGCCGACCTTGCGCGTAATCATCGCGATGGGGAAGTTCCACGGTGTGATGCACCCGACGACGCCGATGGGTTCTTTGACGACGACGATGCGTTTGTCGCTCGCGTGGGCAGGGATCGTGTCGCCGTACGTGCGCTTGCCTTCCTCGGCAAACCACTCGATGAACGCCGCACCGTACGCGACCTCTCCGCGTGACTCGGCGAGGGGCTTGCCCTGCTCAAGGGTTATCAACGCCGCCAGGTCGTCCTGGTTTGCCATGACCAGGTCGAACCACCGGCGCAGGACGTTCGCGCGTTCCTTCGCCGTTTTGGCCCGCCACTCGACGAATGCCCCGGCAGCGGCGGCTATCGCC
>Ga0326597_10004183_pt1 | contig 20386 bp, 17 predicted proteins | sample RVTome_12_FD_203789 | JGI IMG/M metagenome (GOLD analysis project Ga0326597, IMG submission 203789) | Soil microbial communities from uranium-contaminated site in the Upper Colorado River Basin, Wyoming, United States - RVT100D185 | ecosystem: Environmental > Terrestrial > Soil > Contaminated >...
TTCCAGGAACCGATGACCGCGCTCAACCCGGTGATGAGCTGCGGCGACCAGCTCGACGAGGTGCTGCGCGAGCATACGCGTCTCTCCCCGGCCGAGCGGCGGCGCAAGATCCTCGACATCGTGCGCGAGGTGCGCCTTCCCGAGCCCGAGCGCATGGTCGCCGCCTACCCGCACCAGCTCTCCGGCGGCCAGCGCCAGCGCATCATGATCGCCATGGCGCTCGTCCTGGAGCCGGCGCTGCTGATCGCGGACGAGCCGACCACGGCGCTCGACGTGACGACGCAGGCGCAGATCCTGAAGCTCATCCAGGACCTGCAGGCGCGCCACGGCACGGGGGTGCTGTTCATCACGCACGACTTCGGCGTGGTGGCCGAGGTCGCCCATCGCGTCGCGGTGCTGCGCCTGGGCGAGCTGGTGGAGTTCGGCGCCAAGGACGAGGTGCTCAAGCGCCCGCGCCACGACTACACGCGCATGCTGATCGGGTCGGTGCCGACACTGAAGCCGCGCGTGCGCGCCGCCGACGGCGCGGCGCCGGTGGTGCTCGCCACGCGCGGCCTCGCCAAGACCTACCGCGACCGCAGCTGGTTCGCGAAACAGCGCGAGGTGCGCGCCGCCATGGACGTGACGCTGGAAGTGCGCAAGGGCCAGACCCTGGGCATCGTCGGCGAATCCGGCTCGGGCAAATCCACGGTCGCGCGCTGCATCGTGCGCCTCATCGATCCGAGCGGGGGCGAGGTGCTGCTCAATGGCACCAACATCGCCGGCTTGCGGGCCGCTGCGCTCAGGCCGCTTCGTCGTAATGTTCAGATCGTGTTCCAGGATCCCTATCGCTCGCTCAATCCGCGCCGCACCGTGCTCGAGGCGATCATCGAGGGTCCGCGCAATTACGGCCTGGCGCGCGCCGCCGCGGTGGCGCGCGCGCGCAACCTGATGGGCCTGGTGCGCATGGACCCCGATTCGCTCTCGCGCTACCCGCACCAGTTCTCCGGCGGCCAGCGCCAGAGGATCTGCATCGCGCGCGCGCTCGCCATGGAGCCCGAGCTGCTGATCGCCGACGAGGCGGTCTCGGCGCTCGACGTCTCGGTGCAGGCGCAGGTGCTCGAGCTGCTCGAGGACATCCGCAACCGCCTCAACCTGGCGATGCTCTTCATCACGCACGACCTGCGCGTCGCCGCGCAGATCTGCGACCACGTGGCGGTCATGTCGCAGGGCCGCGTCGTCGAGTACGGTGCGGCGGCCGAGGTGTTCGGCGCGCCCCGCCACGCGTACACGCGGGCGCTGTTCGACGCCGCCCCGGGGCGCCATTTCGCCTTCGGTACTGTGTAAACCGTACACTAGCGCCGATGGATCGGCTCAATGCAGGCGCCATAAGCGCCCCGGGCGTCGAAGTGCGCGTCCTGGCGCGCTGCGCCTCGACCAACGCGGTGCTGCTCGCGGAGCGGCTGCGGCGCCCGGTGCTGCTCGCCGCCGACGAGCAGACCGCGGGCCGCGGGCGCCGCGGCCGGCGCTGGCACAGCGCGCCGGGCTGCGGCGTGCTGTTCTCGCTCGGGCTGCCCATGCAGCGGGCCGCGCGCGACCTGGGCGGCCTGTCGATCGTCGCCGGCGTCGCCGCCGTGCGCGCCCTGCGCGCGCTCGGCGCGGCTGATGCGGCGCTGAAATGGCCGAACGATCTCCTTGCGCGCGGCGCCAAGCTCGGCGGCATCCTGGTGGAAACTCGCGCGCAGGGCGCCGGCAGCGCCGCGGTGATCGGCGTGGGCGTCAACTACCGCGACGCGGCCGGCCTGGCCGTGCGATTGCGCCGCGGCGTTGCCGCGCTCGAGGATTGCCTGCGGCCGTTGCCATCGCGCAACGCCGTGATCGGCACCTTGGCGCGCGAAGTGCTCGCCGCGGTGCGCGCCTTCGACGCCACGGGGTTCGAGCCCTTTCGCGGCGACTGGGACGCGCTGCACGCACACGCCGGGCAGCGCCTGCGCGTGCGGCTGGCGAACGGACGCGTCCTCGCCGGCGTGGCCGCCGGCCTCGCCGCCGACGGCGCATTGCAGTTGCGCACGCGCGCCGGCCTGCGCGTCGTGCGCAGCGGCAGCGTCACGCGTGCGCGGCCCGCATGATCCTCGCCATCGACGCCGGCAATTCGCGCGTCAAGTGGGGCTGGCACGACGGCCGCGGCTGGTCGAGCCTCGCCACCGTGTCGCTGATCGAGTTCGCGGCCGCCAACCACGACATCAACCCGTTCGCGGCGACGCACGAGAACCCGCAACGGATCGTCATCTCCAACGTCGCGGGCGAAGGCGCGCACCAGCTGCTCGTCAACTGGACCAGCATCTTCGAGGCTGAGCCCCACTGGCTGAAGGGCGAGGCCGAGCGCTGCGGCGTGACGAGCCGCTACGAGAACCCCGGCCAGCTCGGCTCCGACCGCTGGGCGGCGCTTGTCGCGGCGCGCGCGCTGCATCCGGACGCCTGCCTGGTGGTCAATGCGGGCACCGCCACGACCGCCGACCTGCTGTCGGCGGATGGCGAATTTCTCGGCGGCCTGATCCTGCCCGGCATCGACCTCATGCGTTTCGTGCTGCACGAGCACACCGGGCGCCTGCCGCTGCAGGAAGGGCGCTTCGTGCGCACGCCGCGCAACACCGTCGATGCCATCGAAACCGGCTGCCGGCACGCGCAGGCCGGCGCCGTCGAGCGCATGGTCCGCTTGGCGGGTCCCGGAGCGCAATGCCTGGTGTCGGGCGGCGCCGGCCTGCCCCTCATCGAGCAGCTCGACATCCCCTGCCGCTACGTGGAGAACCTCGTGCTGGAAGGCCTGGCGAGGATCGCCTGGTCGTGAGGCTGCTGTTTCTCCTGCTGCTCGCCGCGAATCTCGGTCTTTTCGCCTGGACGCGCTATCTCGCGCCGCCCGATCCGGCCGTGGATCGCCAGCCGCTCGCGCGGCAGCTGGATGCGCAAAGACTGCGCATCGTCGGCGCGCGCGAGCTCGCCCGGGCGCCGTCGCCGCCGCCGGCGCAGCCCAGGCCGGTCGCGCCCGAGCCCGCGCGCCTCGCCTGCCTCGAATGGGGCAGCTTCAACCCGGCCGACGCCACGCGCGCCGCGCAGCGTCTCGAGCCGCTCGCCCTCGGTGCCCGGCTCGCGCAGTACCGCGGCGAAGAAACCGCGGGCTGGTGGGTGCACATGCCCTCGCAGGGCAACCGCGCCGCGGCACTGCGCAAGGCGGCCGAGCTGAAGCAGCTCGGCGTCGAGGACTATTTCATTCTGCAGGACGCGGGTCCCCTGCGCTGGGCGCTGTCGCTCGGCGTGTTCAGCACCGAAGACGCGGCCAAGGCCCACCTGGAGGCGCTGCGCGCGAAAGGCGTGCGCACCGCGATCATCGACCGACGCGACACGCGCGTGCCCAAGGTGTGGTTCCAGGTGCGCGACGCCGATGCGCCGCTGGAAGACAGGTTGCGGGCGATCGCCCGGGACTTCGAAGGCGCGACGCTGCACGAGTGCGCGCCGCGCGGCTGAGCCGGCCGGCTGCTCAGCCGATGGGAATCGCCCCGCCCGGCACGTGCTGCGCCACCAGCGACAGCAGCCGGTCGGAGCGCACGGGCTTCAGCACGTAGCCGACCGCCCCGAGATCGCGCCCGCGCGCATCGCCGTCCTCCACCGAAGTGAGGAAGATCACCGGAATGCGCGGCAGCGTGGCGTCGGCGCGCAAGGCCGCCACGAACTCGAACCCGTCCATGTGCGGCATGTTGACGTCGGTGATGATCAGATCGGGCGGCGACTTCAGGACCCTGTAGCCCGCGACGATGGCGTCGGCGGCGACCTCCACTTCGTATCCAGCGGACGTGAGATGCAGGCGCAGCAGTTCGCGAATGCTGTCGTCGTCGTCCACTACCAGGATGCGCGCCGCCATCGGTTGCCTTCTTGGTGCTGGTGGCCCGACTCGAACGGGCGACCTACTGATTACGAATCAGTTGCTCTACCAGCTGAGCTACACCAGCAGTCCGTTTCAGAGTGGCGCGCATTATACGCCAGGGCATCCGCGGCGAGCCGTCGCGTGACGCAATGCACGCCGTGCTGCGGGGCGTCACGCCGTCCGCGGCCGCTTTCCGGCCGTTGGTCGCTTGTTTTTGCCGTGCCGCGCGGCCATGCCTAGCATCTCATCCACAGACAGGAGGAATCATGCGTTCTGCAAGGGGATTCACGCTCATCGAATTGATGATCACGATAGCGATCATCGCGATCCTTGCCGCGGTGGCGCTGCCGTCCTATACCGATTACGTGACGCGCAGCAAGCTCACCGAGGCGCACTCGCACCTCGCCGACCTGCGCGTGAAGATGGAGCAGCGCTTCCAGGACGCGCGCGCCTACGACACTGGCGTTCCACCCTGCGCCCCGTCGGGTCCGGGAGGCGCTCAGGTCAAGTACTTCACCTTCACTTGCAACCCGGCGCCGACGGCGACGACGTTCACGCTGCAGGCGGCCGGCATCGTCGGCACCGACCTCGAAGGCATCGCTTTTACGGTCACTGAATCCAACGCGCGTGCCACTGTCGTGACCGCGGCCACGAGCATGGCCGGCAAGGGCTACACGTCGAACGCCAACTGCTGGATCACCAAGAAGCCCAACCAGTGCTGATGGCACGCCCATCGCAGGCCGGCGTGTCGCTGATCGAGCTGCTGATCGGGCTGGCGATCATGGGCCTGCTCATGATGATCGGCCTGCCGAACATGGCCACCTGGCTGCAAAACTCCAAGATCCGCACCGCGGGCGAGACCATGCTCGCCGGCCTCACGCTGGCGCGCACCGAGGCCGTGCGGCGCAACCAGATCGTGCGCTTCCAGATGGTCAACAACCTGGCCTCCGGCTGCGTCATCTCCACCTCGGGCACGGACTGGGTGGTGAGCCTGGACGATGTAACGGGCGCCTGCGACGCGACGCCCGGTGAACCGGCGGCTGGCGACCCGCCGCCGCGCATCCTCCAGAAACGGTCCGGCAGCGAAGGTACGACGAGCGTGGTGCTTGCTGCGTCGACGGCCGGGATCGTTCACTTCAACGGCCTCGGGCGCGTCACCAGCCCCGGCGGCGCGGCGAACATGACGCAGGTGGTGATCAGCAACCCGGTCGGCGGTGCGTGTGAAAATCCAGACGGTTCCGGAGGCCCAATGCGCTGCCTGCAGATCGACATTTCCGTCGGCGGCGAGACCAGGATGTGCGATCCGGCCGTCGATCCCGTGGCGTTCCCGAACGACCCAAGGCTCTGCCCGTGAGAAAGCACCAGTCCGGCGTGGCGCTGCTCGAGGCCCTGGTGGGCATCCTGATCTTTTCCATCGGCATCCTCGCCCTGATGGGGCTGCAGGCGCAGTCGATCCGCAATACCGTCGAGGCGAAGTACCGCAACGAGGCGGCTTACCTGGCGAACCAGATCATCGGCCAGATGTGGGTCGATCGCGACAACCTCGCTGCCTACGACACCGGCGGCGGCGCCAACCCCAACATGGTGGCGTGGGAAAACCAGGTGGCGATCACCCTGCCGCGCGTGGTCGCCGGCGGCGCCAACTCGCCGACCATCGTCGTCGCCGGCAACCAGGTCACGGTAACCGTTTTCTGGCAGTTGCCCGGCAGCGACAGCGTGCTGCGCCAGTTCTCCGTCGTGGCGCAAATCAACGATTCATGACCATGCCGCGCCCAACGCTCGCTCGCTTCATTGCGCCGGCCCGCATGGCGGGCATGTCGCTCATGGAAATCCTGATCGCGATGGCCATAGGCCTCATCGGCATCGTCGTCATCACGCAGACCTACCTCGTGAATGAGAACTACAAGCGCTCCACCACGAGCGCCGGCGGCGCGCAGACCAACGGCGCTCTCGCCCTGTTCACCATCGAGCGCGAAGCGCGCATGGCCGGCTGGGGCATCAGCTGGGGTGCAGCGCTCGGCTGCAGCAATATCCAGTGGCACTACAACGGCGAATATTCGAGTCCGCCACAGGCGGGCGGCACGCTGCCTGCGATCACCCTTGCCCCGGTTGTCATCGCGGACGGCGGCGCCGGACCGGACACCGTCACCATCATGTATGGCAGCGGCACCGAGCGGGTCATTCCGGCGACTCTGAGCAAGACCATGCCTTCCCCCTCGGCCGAGCTCGAAGTGGACAACCCACAGGGGTTTTCCGACACGCCGGGCGACATGGTGCTGATCGTGGAAGGGGGTACCTGCGCCATGACGCAGATCACGCAGGTGCAGCCCGCCGCCGGCCATTTGCAGCACAACCCTGGCAACACGGCACCGTACAATCCGCCCGGCGGCGGCAGTCTGCTGCCCGCGTTTGCCGCCGGCGCTCAGGTCTTCAATCTCGGCCGGCCGATCGTCAACACCTACTCGGTCAACAACGTTAACAATGCGCTGCAGCTCTGGACGATGTTTACTGCAGCGTCGTCCACGGTCGTGCCCGCATTCAACCCGACCCCGTTCACGATCGTCGAGCACATCGTCGATCTGCAGGCCGAGTACGGCAAGGACAACGGCGTGAACAACGGCACCGTCGCCGCCGCCATATTCACCGCCAACGACGGCAACGTCGACAGCTATGACAACGTGACGCCGGCGAACGGCGTCGAGTGGCAGCAGGTGCTGTCGGTGCGCATCGGCGTGCTCGCGCGCAGCGAGCATTTCGTCAAGCCGGAAAACGTCGGCGATCCCTGCAGCGCCACCACCGTCGCGCCCAGCTGGCGCGGCGGCAATTTCAGCGTCCCCGGCGGCATCCCGAGCTGCTACGGCTACCGCGTATTCGAAACCGTGGTGCCGATCCGCAACATGATCTGGAGACAGGGATGAGCGCGCACGCCCTGTCCCGGCCACGCCAGCGCGGCGCGGTGCTCTTCATCGCGCTCATCGTCCTGGTGGCCATGTCGCTCGCCGGCATCGCGCTGATCCGGGGCGTGGATACGGCCAACCTCATCGCGGGCAATCTGGCGTTCAAGCAGAACGCGACGCACGGCGGCGACTGGGGGGTCGAGCAGGCGCGCACCTGGCTGCAGCTGCAGGCCTCGCCGGTGCTGTACGCCGACCTGCCGGGACGCTACTCGGCGGCCATGCAGACCGGGCTCGACTTCACGGGCACGGATCCTTCGGCGCCGGATTTCGACTGGGATGCGAATTCCTTCGACGTCGTCGGCGACCCTGCGGGCAACCAGGTGCGCTACGTCATCCACCGCATGTGCGAGCTGGCCGGCAACCCGGGCTCGGTCAATTGCGTGCGCACCAGCCTGGGCGGCACCACCGGCGGCACGCAAGGCGGCGCCACCTACGGCGGCGCGGCCCTGCCCAGCACGTCGCAGATCTATTACCGCATCACCGTCCGGGTCACCGGACCGCGCAACACCGTGAGCTACGTTCAAGTGATGGTCAACTGACCGCTGCATTGTGAGAACACCATGAAAACGCGCACCGCATTCCGCCGCAAGCAATTGAGCCTCCTCCTCGCCGGCGCGTTCGCGCTTGCCGGACCGGCCAGCGGCGCCAATACCGACCTCGCCAACGAGCCGCTGTCGCAGGCCGCGACCGGCGTGCGGCCGAACGTCATGTTCATCCTGGACGACTCGGGGTCGATGGGCTGGGACTTCAGCCCGGACTACGTCTCGCAGCGCCTGGGATCCCCGCCGACCAACTCCGCCTGTTTAGATTCCGGCGACGACGACTCGGGCGCCGCCATCACCGGACTCGCCGACTCATGCGTACCGGGCGACCCGCCCCACATGACTCCGGATTTCAACAAGCAGTATTACAACCCGGCCATCTGGTACCGCCCCGGCGTCAATTCCGACGGCAGCGACAAGACGAACATGAACGCCGCGAATACGACGAACTGGACTGCGGTGCCGACCGATCCCTACGGCCAGCAGCAGAGCAACCAGCTCGGCGCGTCCAAGGTCACGGAGAACCTGGTGGCGAACTACCCTGATCGCGCGTGGTGCAAGAACACCGGCGACTCGCCCACCGACACCACGAATTGTCGCGTCAACTCCGCGTACACGTACCCGAACCATGAATTCAAACGCTCCAGCAGCGCCGGCAAGTACCGCTTCGGCGGCCCGTACTACTACCGGATGCAAACGGCGCAGTGGTGCTCGACGCCGACGCTCGATGCGGGTACCTGCGTAAGCGGCAACTCGGTCAACCCCAACGTGCACATCTACATCGCCCCGGAGTTCTGCACCGACGGCGAGCTCGTCAATTGCACCGCGGGCTCTGCGCTGACTCCGGCGCACACGTTTTCGGGCGCCCGCTGGTGCAGCGACCAGGCCACGCTGCTCAATTGCCAGCGCAAGAAAGTCGGAAATTTCCGCTGGCCGAAGCATCTGGGCACGACCGAGGTACGCACGGTCAACATCGGCGCCGTGGCGGCGACAGGCACGCTCACCGTCACGCAGTCGGCGCTCGGTGAAATGGTCAATTCGATCACGATCGGCGGCGTCGCCGCGATCAGCGGCGCCATTACGGCCGGCGGCAGCTCGACCAGTGCGCTTGCCGTCCAGATCCGCGACGCGATCAACGCAATGGCCTCCGCGCCCGACTATTCGGCCAGCGTCAGCGGCAGCACGGTGACCGTGACCGCGGTGACCTCCGGCGCCGCCGCGAACGGCAGGACCATCGTCGTCAGCTCCACGCAAACCGGCACGGTGGCGGCGACCGGGTCCATCGTCGTCCAGAACGGCGGCAGCAACACCGAGTATGTCGACGGCATCCAGGTATCCCATCCGTCGTCCGGCCTCGTCAACATCATGTCCATAAGCTGCAGCGGCAGCTACGGCGCCAACGTGAGCACGATCACGGGCGGCTCCTTCGGCAACCGCATCAGGGCGAATTCCGGTACCAACTCCGCGTCCGAGCGCACGGCAATGGCGGCGGCGATCGCCGACTGCATCAACCAGGGATCGAGCGGCTTCAGCGCTTCGAGCTCGGGCAATACGGTGACCGTGCGCGCGCCGACCATCGATGGATCGCTGATGAACGGACGCTCCATGACCGTGATCCAGACCAGCGGTTCGTACTCCACGGTCGACTTCAGCGGCGGCCAATCCACCGGCGCCGTCATCGCCACCTCCGGCAGCATGGCCGGCGGCTCGGACCTCACCACCGGCAGCCTGCCCATGCGCCTCGGCGTCGGGCAGTTCTCGCGCGTGGACATCGATCCGGGCAACGACGTCTACCCGAAGGCCGCGGGCCGGTTCGATTGCGCCGGTTCGACCTGCAGCCATGCCGAGGAAATGACCAATTTTGCGAACTGGTACGCGTACTACCGCACACGCATGCAGATGATGAAATCGGCTGCCGGCCGCGCCTTCATCCCCATCGACGACACCTACCGCGTCGGGTTCATCACTATCAATCCCGGCTCGCCGGTAATCTCAAGCCGGTACCTGCGCATCCAGAACTTCGAAGCCGTGCACAAGGGCAACTGGTACACGAAGTTCTACGCTCAGGGCCCGAGCGGCGGCACGCCGCTGCGCGAAGCGCTGTCACGCGTCGGCCGCCTCTATGCGGGACGCTTTGACGGCATCAACACCGGCATTCCGTCGGCCGACGATCCGATGGAGGTGTCCTGCCAGCCCAATTTCGCCATCCTGTCCACGGACGGCTACTGGACCACGGTCGGCACGTCCGGCAACAAGATCGACGGCACCACCATGACGCAGCAGGACAACGCCAACGTGGGGCCGTACTCGCTGCGCTCGGATGGCGTGTACGACGGCAAACCCGTCAGCGCCACCGTCGGACTTGCGGATACCGCACTTTATTACTACCAGAACGACCTGCGGCCGGCGGGCTCGACGAATGCCGCCAGCGTCGACGTCTCGGCGAACAACGTGCCGACGACGCAGAACGACTTCGCCGCGCACCAGCACATGACGACCTTCACGCTGGGCCTCGGCCTGGACGGCACGCTGACTTACCGCAACGACTACCAGACCGCCGGCGGCGGCGACTTCTTCGCCATCAAGCAGGGCACGCTGAACTGGCCGAATCCGGTGCAGAACGCGCCCGAAGCGCTCGACGACCTGTGGCACGCCGCCATCAATGGCCGCGGCGTGTTCTTCAGCGCTTCCAACCCGCTGGAGCTGGCGAACAGCCTCACCGACACCCTCGATGCTCTCAAGAAGCGGGTCGGCGCGGGCGCGGCGGCAGCGACCTCCAACCTGCAGCCGGTGGCGGGCGACAACTTCGCCTTCACCGCGCAGTACCAGACGCAGGACTGGATCGGCGACCTGAAGGCGCGCACCATCGACCTGAGCACCGGCGCCATTTCGCAGGTCGAGCTCTGGTCGGCGCAGACGCTGCTCAACGGCCGTGCCCACAGCGACCGGATGCTGTTCACCTTCGACGGCTCCGACCCGTATGTGTCGACCAGCGTCACCGACGCCGGCAACCAGCTGAAGCACTTCTGCCTCAGCGTAGTGGCGATCGCACCCTGGTGCGCGGACGGCTCGGGGCTGACGCTCGCGGAGCAGGCGTATTTCAACCCCAACCGCCTGCCGCAATACGTGAGCTACAACGCGGTTCAGCTGCCGTTCGCCACGGACACGAACTTGGTGAACTATCTGCGCGGCGAGCAGGTATACGAAGACCAGGGCACGGCGCTGTCCACGGATCTGTTCCGCGAGCGCACCGCGCTTTTGGGCGACATCATCAACGCGCAGCCGGCCTACGTGCGCTCCTCGCCGTTCAACTACACCGACACGGGCTACCAGGACTTCAAGAAGTGCTCGGAAGGCACCACCACGGTGACCTGCCCGGCGGCCCAGTTCCCGGCGCCGACGATCGCGCGCCGGCCCACCGTGTACATCGCGGCGAACGACGGCATGCTGCACGCCATCGAGACCGACGTGAACAACGACCCGTACTACCAGACGGGCGGCATCCCGACCGGCTCCACGGCGGACGACACGTTCTCCGGCGGCAACAACAACGGCAACGGCGTCGAGCGCTGGGCGTACATTCCGGGCATCGTGCTGCCGGATCTGTACAAGCTCGCGTCGGTTCCCTACAGCCACCGCTACTTCGTCGACGGCTCGCCGACCGTGGGCGATATCTGCCTCAGCACGCCGTGCGCGGGAGTGAACGACTGGCGCACGGTCCTGGTGGGCGGCCTCAACTCGGGCGGGCGCGGCTACTACGCCCTTGACGTCACCAATCCGCTCAAGCCGCGCGCCATGTGGGAGTTCACGGTGCGCAAGCCGAGCATTACCGCCTGCGCCGCGACGCCCGCGGACGCGGTCGGCGCCATCGACGACTGCGACCTGGGTCTCACGTACGGAAACCCGGTCATCACCAAGCTGAAAGCGACCGGGCAGTGGGTGGCGATCGTCACCTCGGGCCTCAACAACACGGGCTATGAGCCGGGCACCACGCTGCGCCAAGGCGACGGCAAGGGCTACCTGTACATCCTCGACGTGCTGAGCGGGCGCATCCTGCACAAGATCCCGACCAACGTCGGCGATCCGGGTACGCTTGCCAACAATTTCGCTGACGCAATCCCGAGCGGCCTGGCGAAGGTCAACAACTGGGTGGACAACTCGCTCACCAACAACACCACGCTCGCGGTCTACGGCGGCGACATGCTGGGCAACCTGTGGCGCTTCGACCTCGAGAACACGAGCGCCACTTACCTGACGGCGGTGAAGGTGGCCGAGCTGAAGAACGCCCTGGGCACCGTGCAGCCCGTCACCACCAAGCCGGAGCTCGGCCTCATCAACAGCCGGCGCGTGATTTTCGTCGGTACCGGCCGCTTCCTCGGCGTATCCGACAAGGGCGACACCAGCAAGCAGTCGATCTACGCCATCGCCGACGATCTGGCCGGCAACACGACGGTGACGGACCGTACGCCGCTCATACAGCAGACGATCACCGCCATCGACTCCACGTCGCGCACCGTGACGTCGGTGAACGTGGTGGACTGGACCAACCCTTCGGTGCGCGGCTGGTTCATCGACCTGCCGGACAAGGGCGAGCGCGTGAACGTCGATCCGCAGCTGCAGCTGGGCACCCTGGTGGTCGGCTCCAACGTGCCTTCGACCGACACCTGCGTCGCCGGCGGCACGGCGTGGATCAACACCTTCGACTACCGCACGGGCGGCTACGTGGCGGGGGCTACGGCGAACGCGGTCAGCCAGAGGATCTCGGGCTCCGTGGCCGTGGGTATCAACGTCATCCAGCTGCCGGGCGGCAAGGTGGTGACCGTGGTGACCACCGCGGACAACCAGCAGTTGCCGGTGGAGACGCCGATCGCGCCCGTGAACTTCCAGGGCCGGCGCGTGGGCTGGCGCGAGCTGAACGCCGACCAGTGAACGGCGGCGCCCTCCTGCTAAGGGTGGGCGCCGCCTGCGTCTTCCTGCTGGCGCCATGGCCCGAGGCACGCGGCCCGGTGGCGGGGGCGGCACACGCGGCGGAGGAGCACTACTGGCCGGTCGACCGGCTGGATGTACGGCCGCAGGTCAGGACGCACGTAATGCCCGAATATCCCGCAGAGCTCGTCTCCGGCATCCGGGGCCGGGTCGTGCTCGATCTCTATATCTCCAGGGCCGGCGCAGTGGACCGCGCGCGCATCGTGCGTGCCGCGCCGCCCGGGCGCTTCGAGCAGGCCGCGCTCAAGGCCTTCGCGGTGGCGCGCTTTACCCCAGGCATGCGCAAAGGCCAGGCGGTCCCGTGCGTGCTGCGAATCGAGGTAACGTTCGGCAACTAGAGGGCGTTCGCGGAACCACTAGCGCCGCGCAAGCTCGCGCGGCAGCGTGAATACCACGTGCTCGGTGATGCCGTCGAGCTGCCGCACGCTCGCGGCGCCCAGCGCCTCCAGCCGCGCCACGACCTCATCCACCAGCACTTCGGGCGCCGAGGCGCCGGCGGTGACGCCGACGCGGCGCCGCCCGGCGATCCACTCCGCGCGCAGGTCCGCTGCCGTGTCCACCATGTAGGCGCTGGCGCCCATGTTCTCAGCCACCTCGCGCAGGCGGTTGGAGTTCGAGCTGTTGGGCGAGCCCACGACGATGACCACGTCGCACTTCGGCGTCATGAACTTGACCGCGTCCTGCCGGTTCTGCGTGGCGTAGCAGATGTCGTCCTTTTTCGGGCCCCGGATCTGCGGGTAGCGCGCCTTGAGCGCGGCGACGATGGCGCGCGCGTCGTCCACCGAAAGCGTGGTCTGCGTCACGTAGGCGAGCTTCGCGCCCACGCGCACGTCCAACCGCGCGACGTCTTCCAGAGTCTCGACCAGGTGCATGCCGCGCGACGCCTGTCCCATCGTGCCCTCGGCCTCGGGGTGGCCGCGATGGCCGATCATGACGATGTCGTAGCCCGCGCGCAGCATCTTGGTCACCTCGACGTGCACCTTGGTGACCAGCGGGCAGGTGGCGTCGAACACCTTGAGGCCGCGGCGCTCGGCATCGGCGCGCACCGCCCTGGACACGCCGTGCGCGCTGAACACGACCGTGGCGCCGGCGGGAATCTCGTCCAGCTCCTCGACGAACACCGCGCCCTTGGCGCGCAGGTCGTCCACCACGTACTTGTTGTGCACGATCTCGTGACGCACGTAGATCGGCGCGCCGATCTGCTGTAGCGCGCGCTCCACGATGTCGATGGCGCGCTCCACGCCGGCGCAGAAGCCGCGTGGATTGGCGAGCAGGACTTCCACGGGCGTCATTCTAGTCCCTGTGAACGAAGCCTTCGACGATCAGGATCGCGGCGCCCACCGTGATCGCCGAGTCGGCGACGTTGAAGGCCGGCCAGTGCCAGCCGAAGGCGTGGAAGTCGAGGAAATCGGCGACCGCGCCCCAGGCGAGGCGATCCCACAGGTTGCCGAGCGCGCCGCCGAGGATCAGGGCGAGACCGCTGCACAGGAGCGTGCGCGCGGGATGGCGCCACAGCATCCAGCTCACCACCGCGGCGGCGACGATCGCCACGGCGGCGAAGAACGGCGTCTGCCAGCCCGGCGCGTCGGCGAGCAAGCTGAACGCGGCGCCACGGTTGTAGACCAGCACCAGGTTGAAGAACCCCGTCACCTCGTAGGATTCCCCGGGCCGCAGCCAGCCGAGCATCAGCCACTTGGTGAGGCGATCCGCGAGCACGACGCCCGCCGCCGCCACATACCAGGGCCAGGCCCTAGGCGTACCGGCGCGACTCACCGTCGCCATGCAGGTTGGTCTCGCAGCGCCCGCACAGTCCCGCACCGTTCACGTCCGGGCGGTAGTGCCAGCAGCGGTCGCACTTGGCGTGCGCGCTCGGCGCGACCTCGATGCGCAGCCCGCCCTCGACGCGGTGCACGCGCGCGGCCGAGGTCAGCAGCACGAAGCGCAGGTCCTCGCCGAGGCTCGCGAGCAGCTCGTGATCCGCGCCGTTGACGTGCAGATCCGCCTCCGCCTGCAGCGACGAGCCCACTTTGCCCGCGGCTCTCAGGTCCTCGATGCTCTTCAGGACGGGCGCGCGCAAGGCGCGCACCCGGTCCCACCTGGCGAGGAGCGCCGCCGCGCCCTCCGCCTGCGGCAGGGCATGCAGCGTGTGGAAGAAGACGCTGTCGTCGGCGTCGCGCGTGGACACCTGCCAGAGCTCCTCCGCCGTGAACGACAGGATCGGCGCCATCAGCCGCACCAGAGCGTGGGTCACGTGCCACAGGGCGGTCTGCGCCGAGCGCCGCGCCGCAGAGTTCGCGGCGCAGGTGTACAGGCGGTCCTTGAGGATGTCGAGGTAGAACGCGCCCAGGTCCTCGGCGCAGAAGCCGAGGAGTTTCTGCGCCACGAGGTGGAACTGGTAGCGCGCGTAGTCCTCGGCCACCTCCCGCTGCAGGCGCGCCGTCATGGCCAGCGCGTAGCAGTCGATCTCCACCATCCGCGCGACGGGCACGGCGTCCTTCGCGGCATCGAAGTCCGAGGTGTTGGCGAGCAGGAAGCGCAGCGTATTGCGGATGCGCCGGTAGCTCTCAACCACGCGCTTCAGGATCTCGTTCGAGATCGAGAGCTCGCCGGAATAGTCGGTCGAGGCGACCCAAAGGCGCAGGATCTCCGCGCCGAGCGTGTTGGAGACCTCCTGCGGCGCCACGGTGTTGCCCTTGGATTTCGACATCTTGCGGCCCTCGCCGTCGACGACGAAGCCATGCGTGAGGAGCGACCGGTACGGCGCCACGCCGTTCAGCATGCAGGACACGAGAAGCGAAGAGTGGAACCAGCCGCGATGCTGGTCCGAGCCTTCGAGGTACATGTCCGCCGGAAAGCCGAGGGCCGCATGCGAGCCGCGCAGCACCGTCTGGTGCGTGGAGCCGGAATCGAACCAGACGTCGAGCGTGTCGCGGCCCTTCTCGTACAGCGCAGCCTCGGCGCCGAGCAGCTCCTCGGTCTTCAGCGTGTGCCAGGCCTCGATGCCCCCTTTCTCCACGCGCTTGGCGACCGCTTTGAACAGCTCGAGCGTTCGCGGGTGCGGCTCGCCCGTCTCCTTGTGCAGGAAGAACGGCATCGGCGTGCCCCATTGGCGCTGGCGCGAGAGCGTCCAGTCGGGGCGGCTGGCGATCATGCCGTGCAGCCGCGCCTGGCCCCAGGCGGGGAAGAACTGCGTCGCCTCGACGCCGCGCAATGCGGTCGCGCGCAGCGTCTGCGCGGGCTTCGCGCCGCGGAAGCCGGGGACCGCGTCCATGCCGGCGAACCACTGCGTGGTGGCGCGCAGGATCACCGGCGTCTTGTGCCGCCAGCAGTGCATGTAGCTGTGCGTGGTGTTCTCCTTCGCCAGCAGCGCGCCGCGCTCGGCGAGCGTCTTCAGGATCGCGCCGTTCGCGTCCCAGATCGATTGCCCGCCAAAGAGCGGCAGCGAAGTCGCGAACCTGCCGTCCGCCATGACGGGCGTAAGGATGTCCGCGTCCTTCATGCCGTAGCGCCGGCACGAATCGAAGTCCTCGACGCCGTAGGCCGGTGCCGAGTGCACGATGCCTGTGCCCGTGTCGAGGGTGACGTACTCCCCCAGGTACACCGGCGCATCGCGGTCGTAGAACGGATGCCGGAAGCGCAAGTGCTCGAGCGCCGTGCCCTTGCACTCGCCAAGCGTCGCGCCTTGCAGCTTGTAGCGCGCGAGGCAGGCCTCCTGCAGGTCGGCGGCGAGGATCAGCAGCCCCTTATCGGTGTCCACGAGGTGGTAGGCGAAATCGGGGTGCACGTTCAGCGCCTGGTTCCCGGGAAGCGTCCACGGCGTGGTCGTCCAGATCACTGCATAGCCGGGCTTGTCGGGGAGCTTGGCGAGGCCGAAGGCCTTCGCCACCCGCTCGGGCTCTGCGAACCGGAAGGCAACGTCGATCGCCGGGTCCTTGCGGTCCTCGTACTCCACCTCGGCCTCGGCGAGCGCCGAGCCGCAATCGAAGCACCAGTTCACGGGCTTGAGGCCGCGGTAGACGTAGCCCTTTTCCAGCAGCTCGGCGAGAACGCGGATCTCGTCGGCTTCGTTGCGCGGCGCCATCGTCTTGTAGGGGTCGTCCCACTCGCCGAGCACGCCCAGGCGGCGGAAGTCCGCCTTCTGGCGCTCGATCTGCTCGGCGGCGAACGCGCGGCACAGGCGTAGGGTTTCCTCGGCGGGGAGGTTCTTGCCGTGCCGCTTCTCGATCTGCACCTCGATCGGCATGCCGTGGCAGTCCCACCCGGGCACGTAGGGCGCGTCGAAGCCGGCCAGCGACTTCGACTTCACCACGATGTCCTTGAGGATCTTGTTCACCGCGGTGCCGATGTGGATGTCGCCGTTCGCATACGGCGGGCCGTCGTGCAGCACGAATTTCGGCCGCCCCTTGGCCAGCTCGCGCAGGCGCCGGTAGACGCCCTTGTCGCGCCATTCAGCGACGCGCTGCGGCTCGCGCTTGGCGAGGTCGCCGCGCATCGGGAACGGGGTGTCCGGAAGGTTCAGCGACTTCTTGTAGTCAGGCATTCGTCTTCATCGCAAAGTGGGATCTTGCCAGCGCCGCGTCGCCCGCGATCGCCGCGCGCAGTGCCGGGACGTCTTCGTATTTCCGCTCGTCGCGCAGCTTGCGCAGGAAGCGCACCTGCAGGTGGCGCCGGTAGAGGTCCGCTGCGTAGTCGAGCAGGTGCACTTCGAGCAGCGGCGCCGCGGTCGGATTCACCGTCGGCCGGCGCCCGACGCTCGCCACGCCTGGCCGCCACAGCGTTTCGCCGTCGAGCAGGCACTCGACCACGAAGATGCCTGCCAGGGGCGCGCGCTTGGGCAGCATGATGTTCGCCGTGGGGAAGCCGAGCTCGCGCCCGAGCTTTTCGCCGTGCGCGATACGTCCGCTCATGGCGTAAGGCCGGCCGAGCAGGCGCTCGGCGCCCGCCAGGTCGCCGGCGGCGAGCGCCGCGCGCACCGCCGAGCTCGACACGCGCTCGCCCTGCAGCGCGACCTCGGGCATCACCTCCAGCTCGAAGCCATGGCGCCCGGCAAGTTGCTCCAGCAATGCGAAGTCGCCGCCCCGCTTCGCGCCGAAGCGGAAGTCCCTCCCTACGAGCAGCCACGCGGCGCGCAGCCCGTGCGCCACGTAGGCGTCGACGAAGCGCCCGGCGGGGAGCGACGCCAGCCGCGCATCGAAGCGCGCCACGTGCACTCTGTCGATTCCCGCCGCGGCCATCAGCTCGAGCTTGTCGCGCAGGCGCGTCAGCCGCGCCGGCGCCGTCGCCGGCGTGAAGAACTCGCGCGGGTGCGGCTCGAAAGTGAGCGCGCAGGATTCGAGACGCAGCTCGCGCGCGCGCGCCGCCGTACGACCGAGCATCGCCTGATGACCGCGGTGCACGCCGTCGAAGTTGCCAATGGTGAGCGCCAGCCGCTTGCCGGCCAGCGCGATGGACCCGTGCGTAACCCGCATCAGCGCGTGTAAAATGCTGAATTATAGCGGCTTTCGAGGACTCGACGATGCAGACGCTCGAGCTCGCGGCGGCCTGACGCGCGTCAGTTGAGCCGCGCGCACCGCGCCGAGAGCTCGACCAGCTTGGCGCGCACGTCGTCGATATCGGCGGCTTCGGGCTCGAGCGCCGAGTAGTCCTGCAGGTCCTTGAGCGCGGCGCGGTAGCACTCCAGGCGCTGGTAGAGCAGCCCGCGCTCGCGCAGTTCGCCGTGCGCTTCCGGCGCCACCACCAGCATGCGGTTCAGGACCTCGAGCAGGCGCTGCGGCTTGTCCGCCTCGCGGTAGATGCCTTTCAGGTTGCGCAGCAGGCGGGCGAGGATCTGGCACTTGCCGGCGGGCTCGAGGAACGGGTCGAGCGGCAGCGCATCCACGGGCACGCCGCCAGCCGCGCCCTCGGGAATCACGCGTTGCAGGCGCTCGCGCAGGTCCGTCTCGGAGAGCGCCTCGCCGCCCGAGAAGGGATCGAGCACCAGCATGGCGCCGCGCAGGCGCAGGCGCACCAGGAAGTGCCCCGGGAACGACACGCCCTCCAGCTCCAGGGCGATGCGCCGCCCGATCTCGAGGTAGAGCACCGACAGCGTGATCGGGATGCCGGTACGGCGGTCGATCACTTCGTTCAGGAAGCTGTTGCGCGGGTCGTAGTAGTTCCCGGCGTTGCCGCTGTAGCCCAGCTCGTCGAACAGGAACTGGTTCAGCGCCAGCACTCGTTCTTCCGCACCGCCGCCCGGCGGCAGCCGGCCGCGCAAACGCGCGGCGAGCCGCTCGATCTCGCCCAGGTAGCCGTCGACATCGAGGCCCGGATAGGCGTCGGCGGCGATGAGCAGGCAGGCGCGCGCCAGGTCGATCTCGGTCTCGTCGCGCGCCAGAAGCTCGGCGAAGGGGTCCGGCGCGTGCATCAAGGCGCCTCGCGGCGCACGAAGTCGCGCCAGTGGAAGCCGAGGGCGAGCAGCACGAGGCCGTAGGCGGCGCTGCCCAGTACGACCAGGCCGCACACCCCTGCCGCCTTGTGCTGCCAGGGGGCCTGCAGCCACCATCCGCTCGGGCCCATGGCGAAGTAAAGGACCGCCGCCATCGCCGCCACGGCGAACGCCACGCGGCCGGCGAAGGCGCCCCACCCCGGCTGCGGCGTATAGATGCCGTGCCGCCGCAGGTAGCGGTAGAGTAGCGCCGCGTTCAGGCACGCGCCCAGGCCGATGGCCAGCGCGAGGCCGGCGTGCTTGAGCGGGCCGATGAAGGCGAGATTCATGAGCTGCGTCGCGACGAGCGTCAGGACTGCGATTTTCACTGGCGTCGCCACATTCTGACGCGCGTAGAAACCCGGTGCCAGAATTTTCACCATGATCATGCCTATCAGTCCCAAGCTGTAGGCGATGAGCGCCTGACGGGTCATCAGCACGTCTTCGGCAGCGAACTTACCATAGTGAAACAGCGTCGTGACCAGGGGCACGGCGAGCACCGCCAGGGCCACGGCCGCCGGTAGCGCGAGGACCAGCGTCACGCGCAAGCCCCAGTCGAGAAGCCTGCCGTACTCCTCGCGCGCGCCACTTGCGTAATGCCGCGACAAATTCGGCAGCAGGATCGTACCCACGGCCACGCCTAGCACGCCTGCCGGCAGCTCCATCAGCCGCTCGGCGTAGTACAGCCAGGTCACGCTGCCCGCGACGAGATAGGAGGCAAAGATGCTGTTGATGAGAAGCGACAACTGGCTCGCCGAGACCCCGAACAGGGCCGGACCCATCAGCGTGAGCACGCGCCGCATTCCGGGATGGCGCAGGTCGAGCCGCCAGCGAGGCAGCATGCCGATGCGCGCGAGGAACGGCAGCTGTAGCGCGAGCTGCAGCGCGCCGCCCGCGAACACCGCCCAGGCGAGGACCATGACCGGCGGATCGAAGTGCCCAGCTAAGAGCGCTGCGCCGACGATGAAGGAGACGTTGAGCAGCACCGGCGTGAACGCCGGCACCGCGAAGCGGCTCCAAGTGTTGAGCACGCCCGCGGCGAGCGCCACCAGCGAGATGAACAGGATGTAGGGAAAGGTGACGCGTAACATCTGCACGGTGAGTGCAAATTGCTCCGGTTTGTCGTGGAACCAGAAGGGTGCAAAGAGGTAGCCGATCACCGGCGCCGCGAGCATGCCGAGTGCCGTGACGACCACCAGCGCAAGAAATAGCGTCGTGCCGATGACGTCCACCAGTTGGCGCGTCTCGTCGGGCGACTGCCGGTTCCGGTACTCGGAAAGGATGGGAACGAAGGCCTGTGAAAAGGCCCCTTCCGCGAACATGCGCCGGAGCAGATTCGGGATGCGGAACGCGACGAAGAAGGCGTCGGTGCCGGAGCCGACGTCGAAGGTGCGTGCGATGAAGAAGTCGCGCACGTAACCCAGCACGCGAGAAACGAACGTTAGGCTGCCGATCGCGGCGACCGCGCGCAGGAGGTTCATGCTAGAATCCGGCCCCCATGGCAAACATCAAATCCTCGCGCAAATCGGCCCGCCAGGAC
>Ga0326597_10004184_pt1 | contig 20380 bp, 21 predicted proteins | sample RVTome_12_FD_203789 | JGI IMG/M metagenome (GOLD analysis project Ga0326597, IMG submission 203789) | Soil microbial communities from uranium-contaminated site in the Upper Colorado River Basin, Wyoming, United States - RVT100D185 | ecosystem: Environmental > Terrestrial > Soil > Contaminated >...
AACCGACTCTTTCGGCACCATGCTAGACGCACAACGCAAGGAGGACGGCCATGGCCCAGTCGAACCGCCCGCTGCCGCGACCGTTCAGCTATCACTGGGGGAACGGCCAGATCACCGAAGAGGCCTCCTACACCGGCCAGCACCACGAGCCGGTGATCCAACTCCTGGAGTACGACGAAGCGGCGCACGCCGAGGCGTGGTCGATCCGCTTCTGCTTCTACAGCGGCAACGGCCGCTTCCAGCGTTCGCCGCTCGTCATCGGCGACGATGAGCTCGAAGGCCTGCGCGCCGCCCTGAAGCGCGCGCCGCGGCTGCGCAAGCTGCTCAAGCGCCTGATCCAGGACAAGTAGGAGGCCTGATACATGAGCCGCTGGCTGGACCGTCCCGGATACCTGGTGGCCGGCGCGTTCCTGGCCGGCGTTGTTGTCGCGGCCATCGTCGCGATCGTGCTCTTCGTAAGCGGCGGCGAGGACGATGGCGGCGACAGCGTCGTCGCGACTCGCACCGCAGGGCCGGGCGAGACGCCCGCCTCGCCGCAGCCGGCCGCGCCGGACGGGACGGCGCCGGCAACGACGCCGACGCCGTCGAGTGCGCGGACGCCGGACGACGCGCTGGCGGCGTTCATCCGCGACGAGTTCGATACTGCGTACGTCGGGCCGTGTCCGGAGACGCCCGGCGACGAGATACCGCAGGGCATCTGCTCCATCGAGCTGTACCGGAGCGCCGAGCTGGTCACGTTCCTCCTCGGCCAGCCGTTCAGCGAGGGCATCGGCGAGGCGGTCATCACGCCGAACGAGGACGGCACGTGGTCGGTCGCGTTCGTGCCTGCGCCGCCGGTCGGCGGGCCGGAGCTCGCCGCCGGCGCCGACGCGATGGTCTTCGGCGCGGGCGATTGCCTGCGCTTCCGCGCCGAGCCCAGCCCCACCGCCGAGGTGGTCACCTGCCAGCTCGACGGCACGCGGGCGCGCGTGACGGAGGGGCCGGTCGAGGCCGGCGGGCAGACGTGGTGGCGGCTGGAGGGCCTCGGCTGGGGGAGCGCGCAGTACTTGGTGCGGCCGGGAGACTAGGTCATCGTACGGGACAGCTCCCACTGCCGAGGTATTCGATGCCTTGGCCACAAACGGCGGCCACCGACAAGAGCAAGAGAGCCGGTAGCGCGGCAACGGCAAGAAGCATCCCGCCTGCCACGGTGGTAACAAGCACGGATCTCCTGAAGTAGCGTGCAGTCACAATCAGCACCGCGAGTGTGATTACCACGGGGCCCGTGTAGGAAGCCCAGAACCACAACACAAAGCCAACGTTGGGCGTGTCGTACCCTTGGGTGCCGTTCTCGAAGATCAAGGTCGCCGCCACGACGGCGGGAACATAGGCAAGCGCCGCCCCCGCCATGGAGGCGATGGTCTGGCCGGCGACCTCAGCGAACCGGTTGTGCCGCGACGCGAGGAGGACTCCCGCCGCGCCGACCAGGGCGAAGACTGCGAAGTAGCCCAGCGCCCAGACGCCCCATGGTCCCAAGGCGCCAGCCAGAACGACGAAGAACAGCAGCAGGATCCCCGCAAGAGCTGCGAGCCATTCCCGGCCACCCCTGACGTCGCGTTGCTCCACGCTGCGCCCTTTGTTGATCTTGCCTTCCTGTATACTACCCTACGCCTAGCGTCAGCCCCCGGGAGGTCGCTCATTGCCCGGGCCGCTCGCCGGCGTCCGCATCCCGATGCAGAACGTGATCGATCTCGCTCAGGATCTCCTGAACGATTGACAGGGCCTCGCGGACTTCGTCGTTGGAAGGCGTTCCGGGCGCACCGCCGAGCGAGACGTCTCCATAGAAGTCCTTCTGGCGCAGTTCCCAAAGGAAGTCGAGCTTGTCGGTATGCGTGTTCAGCAGCTGTTGTGCTCGACGCATCCGCCCGCGGTGTGATCCCGGGTCGGACCCGTCGATGGCCTGGGCGAGAGCCTTTGACGCCAGGTCAGCCGCCTGATAGGCGAGGCCGGCGGAGCCCGCGATGTCCTCTTCCGCTGCAAGTGATTGCGCAGCCTTCAGCAGCGCCCAGGCGCGCACCAGTAGCTCTATGTGAGCCATACGCGGTCCGCCTCTCCTGCAAGACGTGTGGACACGTCTTCGCAGAGCTCGCGTAGCGGGCGGCCAGATGTCGCTTCGCGACGCGCCACGGTTCGGCCCTGGCGGAGAATACTATCGATCTGCTGTAATGTTCGCTCCGCAAGCTGTCGATAGTAGTCGCCGGCGGGGCCGGTCAGATCTTCAGAGCGGACGATGAAGTCTTGGGCTTGGGCGAGGCGCTCCAGAAGAAACGGCTTTGGAAAGGAGTGCACGTTCACGGCCGCGTCGTAGATAAGGTCAGCGCCCTTCAGCGGCATGCCCAGGCAGACCGCGTCGAGAACAACCGTCCGCGATGGTTGTTCGAGTTCCTGGGAAGGAAAGGCCTGGATCTCAAACGTCCGCGACTGTCGCCGCAGTCGTTGGCTGCGAGCGTTGTCGCCAAACAGGCAGATGTCGATGTCGCTGGATTCGTCGGCGACGCCGTGAGCCCATGAACCAAAGAGGACGATGGCTTCGCCCTGCTCGGCGAGTTCCGCCGTGACCAGCTCGATCGCATTGATCAGGTCTGACGGGAGATTTCGATAACGCTCCGCCTGCAAGAGCAGCCAGAGGTACCGTACGATGGGTTGGTCAGGGTTAGCCCGATACGAGCCCTTGCGCTTGATGCACAGGCCAGCCTGCTCCAGCTTGCGAAGGGCTCTCGTGGCGCTGGCATGAGATGTTTCCAGCGCGCGAGCCAACTCTGAGGATCCATACGGGACAATAGGGATGCCAAGGAGAATCCGCAGGACTCTCCACACGACCCTCGAGGCCAAGAACTCCTCCAAATTGAAGCAGACCATATTTGACACACTTTGTATCATAGATGATACATTATAGCTCGAAATTGGTGCTCAGACAACCACCGCTTCGTTTCTGTATACTACCGTACGCTTAGCGCCCGCATTCCCCCGCAGGAGGTCGCACGTTTGCCCGGGCCGCTCGCCGGCGTCCGCATCCTGGAGTTCTCCGAGATCATCGCCGGCCCGTTCGCCGGCATGCTCCTCTCCGACATGGGGGCGGACGTGATCAAGGTCGAGCCGCCCGAAGGCGAGCCGTGGCGCCTCTACGCGCAGTTCATTCCCACCGAGAGCCGGGGCTATATCTCGCTCAACCGCGGCAAGCGCAGCCTCGCGCTCGACCTGAGCAAGCCCGAGGCGCGCGACATCGTCCGCCAGCTCGTCGCCGAGATGGATGTCGTTGTCGTCAACTACCGCCCCGACGTCTCCGAGAAGCTGGGCATCGATTACGAGACGCTCGCCGCGATCAAGCCGGACCTGGTCTACTGCGACAACACGGCCTTCGGCCGGCGCGGACCGCAGGCGCACCGGCCCGGGTACGACATCATCGTCCAGGGCGTGACGGGGGTGATGGCGACCGAGGGCAAGATCGAGCGCAGCGTGCCGATGATGAACGCCATCCCCGTGGCCGACTACTCGACGGGCATCATGATGGCCTGGGCCGTCTGCGGCGCGCTCTACGCGCGCGAGCGCACCGGGCGCGGCCAGAAGATCGAGACGACATTGCTCGGCAGCGCCCTCGCGGTGCAGAACGCGCACTTCCAGGTCGTTGAGTCGGTCGATCGGGAGTGGCGCCAGCGCTTCCTCGATCGTCTGGCCGAGGCGCGCGCAGACGGATCCGATTACGACGAGCTGCGCAAGTTTCTCATCGCCATCCGGCCGGTGCAGAGCATCGGCAACATCTACTATCGCGTCTTCCGCACGAAGGACTCCCACGTCGTCGTCGGCGCGCTCAGCCTCGCGCTGCGGCGCAAGGTCTGCGCCGCGCTCGGTATCGAGGATCAGCGGCTCGAAACGCCGGACTGGAGTCCCGCCGACGCGAAGTGGCGCGAGTACGGTGCCGGGCTGGTCGAGCGCGTCGAGCGGCTCATGCGCGAGCGCACGAACGACGAGTGGCTTGCGGTCTTCGACAAGCACGGCGTGCCCGCGGGACCGTTCCGCTTCACGCAGGAGCTGATCGACGACCCGCAGGTGCTCGCTAACGACCTGCAGGTGACGGTCGAGCATCCGCTGGCCGGCACGGTCAAGATGGCCGGCCCGCCCCTCCAGATGAGCGAGACGCCGCTGGCGGTGCAGGGGCCGCCGCCCGCGCTCGGACAGCACTCGGACGACATCCTCGCTGCGATTGGGTACACTCCTGAGCGGATCGCCTCGCTACGCGAGGCGGGGGTGATCAGGTAGCGATGCGCGAGAAGCTCTCGTTCGAAGGCGCCTTCTCGAAGGGCGACGCGGACCTGCCGTTCCGCTATCTGCCCTTCGATGTGCCGCTGGGCACACGGCGCATCGAGGTGTCGTACCACTTCGACCGCGACGACAGCCTCCAGCCGGAGTGGGGCGCCGACGACGTCGTCGACATCGGCGTCTTCGACGCGCGGGGCACCGATTTCATCGACGGCGGCTTCCGCGGCTGGAGCGGCAGCGCGCGCCGCAGCTTCTTCGTCGCGCCGCACGAGGCGACGCCCGGCTACATCCGCGGGGCGCTCGCGCCCGGCCGCTGGCACATCTTCCTCGGCTGCCGGATCATCTTCTCCGACGCCTGCCGCTACTGGGTGCACGTCAGCCTCGATGTCGATCACGGTCCGCCTGAGGACGCGGCGGCTGTCGGCGCCTCCGCGCCGGCCCGCGCCGTCGCGCCGCGCGCCGGTCCCGGGCGCTGGTACAAGGGCGACTTCCATTCGCACACCGTCCACAGCGATGGGCTGAACACGATCGAGGAGTACGCCGCCGCCGCGCCCCGCGCCGGCCTCGACTTCCTCGCGATCACCGACCACAACACCGTCTCGCACTTCGACGAGATCGCGGGGCGGCCGGCGGACAGCTTCTTGCTCATCCCCGGCGAGGAAGTCACGACGTTTTGGGGCCACGCCAACGTCTGGGGGCTCGGCGGCTGGGTCGACTTCCGCTGCCATGATGACGCGACGATGCAGCAGCTCGTCGACTGGGTGCACGCGCGCGGGGCCCTGTTCTCGCCCAACCATCCGAAGACCGGCTGGCCGTGGGAGTTCGCCGGCGTGCGCGGCTTCCACGCGGTCGAGGCGTGGCAGGGCGTCTGGCGCTTCTTCAATGAAGAGTCGCTCGACTTCTGGGAGCGGCGGCTGCGCGCGGGCGAGCGCCCGACCGCCGTCGGCGGCAGCGACTGCCACTCGCTGCCGCCCGCGCAGCCGAAGCAGCCCTGGACGGTTGGCACGCCGTGCACGTGGGTGTACTGCCGCGGCGCGCTCGATGAGGCGGGCGTCCTCGATGCCGTCCGGCGTGGCAACGTCTTCCTTTCCGAGGACCCGACCGGTCCCTTCCTCGAGCTCGACGCGACGTGCGGCGGCCGCTCGTACATGGCGGGCGACTGCATCGAGACGCGCGCCGGCGCGCCGCTCCACCTGCGGCTGCACTACCAGGGCCCGGCGGAGAAGAAGGTCCGCCTGCTGCGCAACGGCGAGGTCTGGCAGCAAGCCATCGCGGACAAGGAAGACGTCACGCTGGAGTTCGACCTGCCGGCGGACGAACCGGGCTACGTGCGCGCCGATGTGATGGGCTTTCGCGGGCGCCCCGAGCGCGGCGAGGTGGTGCACGCCATGACGAACCCGGTCTACCTTTCGATGGAAGGGAGCTGAGATGCCGGCAACCGCAGCGCCCGATCGCTGGCGGCTGGTCCTTGTCCCGCACACGCACTGGGACCGCGAGTGGTACTTCCCGTACCAGCGCTTCCGCGCGCGGCTCGCCGGCTTCTTCGACCTGCTGCTCGACATCCTCGAGCGCGACCCCGAGTACCGCCACTTCATGCTCGACGGCCACACGATCCTGGTCGAGGACTACCTGGAGGTGCGCCCCGACCGGCGCGCGCTGATCGAACGCTACGTGCGCGAAGGCCGCCTGGCCGCCGGGCCCTGGTACGTCATCCCCGACGAGTCGCTCCCGAGCGGCGAGGCGCTCGTGCGCAACCTGCTGCGGGGCCATCGCGTCGCGCAGGAGCTGGGCGGCGTGATGCCGGTCGGCTACCTGCCCGATCCGTTCGGGCAGATCGCCCACCTGCCGGCGATCCTGCGCGGCTTCGGCATCGAGCGCTGCGTCTTCTGGCGCGGCACCGACGACTCGCTGAAGACGACGGAGTTCTTCTGGGAGACGGCCGACGGCAGCGACGTCCTCGTGAAGCACATCGCAGGTGGGTATGGCATCGGCGGGCCGTTCCCGATTGAAGAGGACGCCTTCTACGACAAGATCGAGGACATCCGCGCCCGCCTTCAGCCGCTCGCGCGCGTGCGCACGCTGCTGGTCATGTGGGGCTCCGACCACGTCCCGCCGCAGCCCGAGCTGCCGGGCCTGATCCGGGCGACGAACGCGCGACTCGCTGGCGCCGAGATCGTGCACGGCAGTCTGCCCCAGGTCTTCGAGGAGATCGAGGCGCACGTCGCCGGCCCAAACGGTCTGCCCCGCCGTCGCGGCGAGTTCCGCAGCGGCCAGCACGCGCACCTGCTGCCCGGCGTGCTGTCGGCGCGCGTGTGGATCAAGCAGCGCACCTTCGCCTGCGAGCAGCTCCTCACGCGCTGGGCGGAGCCGCTGGCGCTCTGGTCCGGCCTGCTGCGCCGCCGCCTGGGCGAGAACTGGCACGAGCCGCCGCCGCCAGCGGGCCCGACCAGCCCGCACCCGAAAGAGGCGCAGTCGGAGGCTGGCCTGCTCGACCGCGCCTGGCGGCTGCTGCTCGAGAATCAGCCGCACGACTCGATCTGCGGCTGCAGCGTCGACCAGACGCACGACGAGATGCGCCCGCGCTTCGACCAGTGCGACCAGATCGGCGACGACGTGGCGTACGAGGCGATGCGCCGCATTGGCGCGCAGGGGCCCGCCGAGCGCGTCCACGTCTTCAACCCGCTACCCGGCCCGCGCACGGATTACGCGAAGGCCGTCGTTCCAGCGCAGTCTGGCGCCGAGCCGGTCGCGCTCGTCGACGACCACGGGAAGCGCTGGCCGTGCCAGCGCATCGCGAGCGCGGCCCCGCGCCCGGGCCGCGTCACGGTCGGCTTCGTGGCCGGCGACGTGCCCGGCTTCGGCTACCAGACGTACAAGATCGAATACGCGGCGGTAACGAACACGGGCCGACCTCCGCGCGCGCTCGCTATCGAGAACGAGTTCTTCAAGGTCACGGTGGACCGCGCGACGGGCGCGCTGAACGTCCTCGACAAGAAGACCGGCGCGCGCCACCGCGGCCTCAACCGCCTCGTCGACGGCGGCGACCGCGGCGACGAGTATAACTACTGCGCGCCCGACCCCGACGCGCTCGTGGACAGGCCGGCCGCTCCCGCGCAGGTGCGGCTCGTCGAGTCGGGCCCCGCGCGCCAGACGCTTGAGGTCACGATGACGTATCGGCTACCGGCGGCGCTGACGCCGGCGCGCGAGCGCGCGCGCCGCGTCGTCTCCTGTCCGGTCCGTGTGCTCGTCAGCCTCTCGCCGGGCATACCGCGCATCGACGTGCGGACGGAGATCGAGAACCGCGCCGAAGACCACCGCCTGCGCGCGCACTTCCCGTCCGGCGTCAGGACGGAGGTCTCGCACGCCGAGCAGCACTTCGGCGTCGTCACGCGCCCGGTCGCGCTGCCAACATCCGACCGGACGTGGTCGGAGGAGCCGGTCGGTACGCACCCGCAGAAGACGTTCGTCGACGTCAACGACGGCAAACGCGGCCTGATGATCGCAAACAAGGGCCTGCAAGAATACGAGGCGCTCGACGCGCGCGGCGGCGTCACGGTCGCGGTCACGCTGCTGCGCTGCGTGGGCTGGCTATCGCGCATGGACTTCCCGTCGCGCAAGGGCCACGCTGGGCCGCCGCTCGCCACGCCGGGCGCGCAGCTCCTCGGCCGGCATGTGTTCGAGTACAGCATCATCCCCCACGCCGGCGGCTGGCCGCGCGCCTATGCCGACGCGCACCGCTTCGCGACGCCGATGCGCGCACGCTGGAACCAGTCAGGCACCGGCCAGCTCCCGCCGAGCGCCTCGCTGCTGGAGCTGGCGGGCGACGGACTCGTCGTCACCGCGCTCAAGCGCGCCGAGGACGGCGACGGTGTCGTCGTCCGCCTGTACAACACGCTCGACAAGAAATCGAGTGGCCGCGTGCGCCTCGCGGAGCCGTGGTCGCGCGCCGAGCTGGTCGATATGAAGGAAGACGCGCTCACGCCGGCGGACGTCGTCGACGGCGACGTGCGCCTCGATCTGCGGCCGAACCAGATCGTCACGCTGCGGTTCGCGCCATGACCGACGTCCTCTCCTGCGACGTGCGCGAGGGCATCGCTCTCGTCCGGATGAACCGGCCGGAAAAGCACAACGCCTTCCACCGCGAGCTGTCGTCCGCCGTGAGCGACGTCATCGACCGGCTGGAGGCGGACGACGCCGTGCGCGTGATCGTCCTGACCGGCAGCGGCAAGGCGTTCAGCGCCGGCGCCGACATGACGGAGGCACTCGCCTCGCTCGACGCCGGTGCCCGCGGCGACGCGATGGCGCAGGCCGTCGTTCGCGTGGCGCGCTGCGCCAAGCCGGTGATCGCCGCCGTGAACGGGTACGCGTTTGGCGGCGGCGCCGCCCTCGCCTGCGCCTGCGACCTGCGCGTCGCCTCGGAGCGCGCGAGCTTTCGCTTCCCCGGCGCCAGCTACGGGCTGGTCGTTGGCGGGAGCCAGCTCCCGCGCATCGTCGGTGCGCCGAAGGCGAAGGAGCTCATCTTCAGCGCGCGCGTCGTTGGGGCGGAGGAAGCGGAGCGGATCGGGCTCGTGAATCGCGTCGTGCCGCACGAGGCGCTCGAGGACGCGACGTGGGAGCTCGCGCGCCAGATCGCGGAGCAGTCGCCGCCGGCGGTGCGCTGGTCGAAGGCCGTAATCGACGCCGCGAGCACCGTCGAGAAGGGGATCGAGCTGGAGATCGAGGCGAACCGCGCGCTGCGCGGCTCGCCGGAGCACGTCGCGCGCTTCCGCGCCGCAACGGAGCGCGTGGCAAGGAACGAGGAGGGCTAGCGCATGGCGACCACGCCTCAGGCAGACGTGATCGAACGGGTCGGCGGGTACATCCGCCACAACGCGACCAAGGACGCGGAGGCGATCCGCGCGCTCGTCCAGCAGGGCCACGAACAGCTCACGGGACTGCTCGATGGCATGACGGAGCAACAGGCCGCCTTCAAGCCGGGGCCCGAGGACTGGTCGGTGCTGGAGCTGCTCCGCCACGTCATCTCCGCCAAGCGCGGCGTCGCGCGCACGTGTTCGCTGCTCGCGCGCGGCGAGCCGGTCGCCGGACTCGGCCGCGAGGGCGACGAGCAGGACGGCATGATGGGCAGACGCACCTATAGCTCGCTGGCCGAGGGGCGCGAAGCGCTCGAGGAGGCGCACCAGCAGCTCGTAGCGTTCATGGCTGGAGAGATGGCGCGCGCGCAGCTCGAGCTGACCCTCAACCACTTCTTGTTCGGCGACCTGAACTCGGTCGAGTGGGCGGTCTTTCAGCGCGTGCACGACGGCGACCACAGCAACCAGATCGGCCAGATCACGTCGGCGACGGGATACCCGCAATGAGCAAGACGTTCCCGCCTCTCGACATCACGCCGCTCTGGTCACGGATCAACGATGAGCTGATCGAGCTGGTCGATGTGATGCCGGAGGACAAGCTCGACTGGAGCCCCAGCCCCGAGCTGTGGAACACTCGCGGCATCCTCCTTCACGTCGCCATCGGCCGGCACGGAACCATGGCCGCCATCGTCAAGGACGGCAAGCCGGCGCCCGACATCTTGCGCGGAGGTCAGTCCACCGATGGTCTCAAGGAGCAGTTGCGGATCGCCTGGGAGCGCCTGCTGCCGTTCCTCAACGATCCCAACGCGCTGGCGCGCGAATATGAGCTGCCCTTCGGCGACAAGACGGCAAGGCTGACGGGCCACTGGCTGGCGGCGGGCCACGTCGAGCACGACATTCACCATCGCGCCGACATCTACCACTACCTCGGACTGCTCGGCATCAAGCACGGCGAGCCCGACACGATCATGCGCATGTACGACGTCGACCGGCCATGAGCGAGCAGGTCTACCCGTCATTGGACGTCGTACCGTTCTGGTCGCGGCTCAATGACCAGCTCATCACGCTGCTCGACGTGATCCCGGACGACAAGCTCGACTGGAGCCCGAAGCCGGAGCTCTGGAACTTCCGAGGCATCCTGATCCACATCAACAATTCGCGACACAACTGGCTGAACAGCGTTGTCAAAGACGGCCAACCGACGCCGGATGTGCTCCGCGAGGGTCAAACGCGGGACGGGCTGCGCGAGCAGTTTCGCGCATCGTGGCAGCGATTGGAGCGCTTCCTCTCGGACGCGGAGAAACTCGGCGCCACCTACGATGACGATTGGGACGGCGAGCTCCAGTGCCTCAGCGGCCACTGGATCGCCTACCACCTGCTCGAGCACGACATCCACCATCGAGCGGACGTCTTCCACTATCTGGCGCTGCTCGGCATCGAGCATCCGCAGGTGACGACGCCCTAATGGCACAATGATGCGTCGGACGGGAGCCGCACTCGATATCGTTCCCCACTGGGGACGGATGAATGACAGCATCATCCGGTTGGTCGACTACGTCCCGGACGACAAGCTCGACTGGAGCCCCAGGCCGGAGCTCTGGAACGTTCGTGGCATCCTTGTCCACATCGCGACGGCGCGGCACATCTGGATGACCAGAGACGTCGCGGATGGTGAGCAGTCGCCAGATGTTCTCGGCGACGCGCTGACGAAGGATGCCATCAAACGTCATCTCCGGATCTCCTGGGAACGGCTGTATCGATTCCTGTCCGACCCGGCAAAGCTCGCCGCGGGGTACGAGGGCGCCTACGAGCCGTATTCCATCACTGGGCATTGGATTGCGTTCCATGCGCTCGAGCACGACATCCACCATCGAGCGGACATCTTCCACTACCTGGCGCTCCTTGGCATCGAGACGCCGGACGTGACGACGCCGTGACGATCGCAGCGCCCGCGCTCCGACCCGCCGTCGCCGCGCTCGTCGAGGAGACGGTCGCGGCGCGAAGGCACCTCCACCGCCACGCCGAGCTGTCGTACGAGGAACGCGAGACGCAGCGTTTCATCGTCGAGCGGCTGCGCGCGCTCGGGCTGGAGGACGTGCGGACGATGACGCAGACCGGCGTCACGGCGCTCGTGCGCGGCGGGCGGCCCGGGCCGAACCTGCTCTGGCGCGCCGACATCGATGGCCTGCCGCTCGAAGAGGAGACGGGCTTGCCGTTCGCGTCCGAGGACCCCGGCGCGATGCACGCCTGTGGCCACGACGGCCACGTGGCGATCGCGCTGGGCATCGCTGCCGCGCTGCAGCAGGCACGGGCGTCGCTCGCGGGCACGGTGCGCTTCGCCTTTCAGCCGGCGGAGGAGCGCATCGGCGGGGCGCAGAAGATGATCGAGGACGGCGTGCTCGAGGAGCCGCCGGTCGAGCGCGTCTTCGGCCTGCACATCCTGTCGAGCGTGCCGGCCGGCTCGATCGCGGTCGCGCCGGGGGCGGTCTTCGCGGCGGGGACGCACTTCCGCATCATCATCCGCGGCCGCGGCGGCCACGCGTCGGCGCCGCACGAGGCGGTCGACCCGATCGTGGTGGCCGCGCACGCGATCGTCGCGCTGCAGACGGTCGTCAGCCGCGCCGTCGCGCCGAGCGACGAGGCGGTGCTCACGATCGGCCGGCTGGAGGGCGGCAAGCGCGGCAACATCATCCCGGACCAGGTGATGATGTCGGGCACGGTGCGCACCTTCGACCGCAACGTGGAAGCCCGTGTGCTCGCGCGCATGGACGAGCTGCTGCGCGGCGTGACCTCGGCGTGGGGCGCGACGTACCAGTTCGACCACTCGACGCTGCCGGCCTGCGTGAACGACGCCGAGTGCGCCGCCATCGTCCGGCGCGCCGCCGTCGCGCTGATCGGCGAGGAGCGGGTCGGGGAGGCGCGGCTGACCGGCTCCGACGACATGGCGTACTTCCTGGAGGCGCGTCCGGGCGCGTACTTCTTCCTCGGTGGGGGGAACGCGGCGCGCGGGATCGTCTACCCGCACCACAGCGCGAAGTTCGACTTCGACGAGGCGTGCCTCGGCCTCGGCATCGAGCTGGGCCTGCGCGTGATCGAGGAGGCGAGCGGGAGCGAGCTGGCGTAGAACGAAGCACCGCGAGGTTTGCTGGGGCGGCTCGCGAGCCGCCCCACTGCGTTATCTTCCGTCCCGCCGCTCGTCTCGCTATGCTGGGCGGCGGTGCGGGGTCGCCCGGCGAGGCTGGAAAACCTCGCCTACGCAATTGGAGATCGACTGCCGTAGGGGCGGCTCGCGAGCCGCCCCTACATGAGCCCACGGAGGCGACGATGACTGAGAACATCCTCGATTACTGCGGTGGGCGGTTCGGCGCGTCGCTCGGCGCCCAGCGGCCATACGCGTTGCCGGGCGACCAGCCGCACTACGCGCGCGACCGGCTCGTCGACGTACGCCACATCAGGCTGGAGCTGCGCATCGACCCCGCGACGAGGAGCATCGAGGGCACGGTGCACACGACGTTCGCGCCGATCAACGACGGTGTCTCGCACGTCGAGTTCGACGCGGTCGAGATGGAGGTCCTGGACGTGCGCGTGCGCGGCAAGGCGTCGCGGGCGCGCTACACGTACGGCGGCGGCCGGCTGCGCATCGAGCTTGGGCGGCGGCGCGCCGGGGAGTCGATCACCACGTCGGTGCGCTACGCCGCGACGCCGCGACGGGGGCTCTACTTCGTCGGGCCGGACGAAGGCTATCCCGACAAGCCGGTGCAGGTCTGGAGCCAGGGACAGGACGAGGACTCCCGCCACTGGTACCCCTGCTTCGACTTCCCGAACGAGCTGGCGACGAGCGAGCTGCTGGTGACGGTGCCCAAGCCGCTCATCGCGGTCGGCAACGGCGAGCTGGTGCGCGTAACGGAGCGCGGGTCGCGGCGGACGTACCACTGGCGGCAAGACGTTCCGCACGTGGCGTACCTGCTCAGCGTCTGCGCGGCCGACTTCGCAGTGATCGAGACGGAGGTCGGCGGCGTCCCGGTGCAGTACTACGTCGAGAAGGGCCGCGAGGCGGACGCGCGGCGCGCGCTGGGGCGGACGCCGCAGATGCTGCGCTTCTTCTCGGAGCGCACGGGCATCCCGTACCCCTACGCAAAGTATGCGCAGGTGCTGGTGCGCGACTTCATCTTCGGCGGGATGGAGAACATCAGCGCGACGACGCTGACGGACTCTATCCTGCACGGCCGGCGGACGGCGCCCGACGTGCAGGACAACGCCGACGGCCTGGTCGCGCACGAGCTGGCGCACCAGTGGTTCGGCGACCTGCTGACGTGCCGGGACTGGGCGCACGGCTGGCTGAACGAAGGCTTCGCGACGTACTTCGACGCGCTCTTCGCCGAGCACCACCGCGGCGTCGACGCGTTCCGCTACGAGATGCGTCAGAACGCCGACATCTACCTGCGCGACGACGCGTCGCGCTACCGGCGGCCGGTCGTGAGCAACACCTACAACGAGCCGATCGACCTGTTCGACCGGCAGTTCTACGAGAAGGGCTCCTGGGTGCTGCACATGCTCCGCTTCGAGCTGGGCGAGGAGCTGTTCTGGAAGGCGATCCGCCACTATGCGGCGAAGCACAAGCACACGAGCGTGACGACGCCCGACTTCCAGCGCGCGATCGAGGAGGCGACGGGGCGCAACCTGGACGGCTTCTTCGACCAGTGGGTCTACGGCGCGGGCCATCCAACGCTCAGCGTCTCGCACGAGTGGGACGACACAGCGAAGCAGGCGAAGCTGACGGTCAAGCAGACGCAGCCGGCGGAGCACCAGACGGCGGAGGTGTTTCGCGCGCCGGTCGGCGTCGACTTCTTAGTCAACGGCAAGCGGCACGCGTTCCGGGTGCAGCTCAGCGAACGCGAGCAGAGCTTCTACTTCCCGCTGCCGGACAGCCCGAAGCTGGTGCGCTTCGATCCCGGCGGCTGGCTGCTGAAGACGGTCGAGTTCAAGCGCGGCGCCGAGCAGTTCCTCGATCAGCTCAAGAGCGACGACGACGTGCTCGGGCGCATCGACGCGGCGAAGGAGCTGGCGAAGCTCGGCACGAAGGAGGCGATCGCCGCGCTCAAGGACGCCGTGCAGGGCGACACGTTCTGGGCGGTGCAATCGGAGGCGGCGCGCGCGCTCGGCACGATGCGCAGCGCGGACGCCCTCGAAGCGCTGCTGGCGTGTCTGCCGGTCGAGCACCCGCGCGCGCGTCGCGGCGTCGTCGCGGCGCTGGGCGAGTTCCGCGATGAGCCGCCGGCGCATCGCGGCGCGCAGGCGGCGGACGCGCTCGAGCGGCTGCTCGTTGACGGCGACACGTCGGACTACGTGCTCGGCGAGGCGGCCGCGTCGATCGGGAAGACGCGTTCGGCGCGGGCGTACGCGGCGCTGGAGCGCGCGCTGGAGAAGGCGTCGCACAACGAGATCGTGCGCGTGCGCGCGTTCGAGGGGTTCGGCGCGCTGCGCGACGAGCGCGCGCTGCCGGTCGCGATCGAGTGGACGCGCTACGGGCGGCCGCAGCAGGCGCGCGACGCGGCGGCTGGCTGTATCGGGCGGCTGGGGCGCTACGTGGAGCGCAAGGAGCCGGCGCTCGACCGGCTCGTCGAGCTGCTGGACGACCCGTCGTTGCGGACGCGGCTGGCGGCGATCGGCGCGCTGCAGGAGCTGGGCGAGGAGCGCGCGATCGGCGCGCTGGAGCGGCTGGCGGCGCGCGAGCTGGACGGACGCGTCGTGCGGCGCTCGCGCGAGGTGGCGCTGCGGCTGCGCGAGGGCCGCGACAAGGGCGAGGAGGTCAAGAAGCTGCGCGAGGAGGTCGACAAGATGCGCGAGGAGCAGCGCACGCTGAAGGACCGCCTCGGGAAGCTGGAGGCGAAGGGGGAGGGCGCGAAGAAGTCGACCGGGCGCAAGCGGCCAGCGAAGCGCTGATGGCGGGCGGTCGTGGAGTTCGATTGGGACGCAGAGAATCGAGGCAAGAACCTCCGCCATGGCGTCCACGACCGGGAGATCGAGGAGGCGCTCAAGGACCCGCGTCGCCGGCTAAAGGCGAGAATCACGGTTCGCGGGGAGAGGAGGCTGATCCTCCTCGCCAGGGCGGAATCCTCAGGCAAGTACCTGCGGATTGTCTATACCGTTAGAATAAGGGAGGGGCAACGCCTCATTCGGCCAATCAGTGCGATAGTCATGCCAAGCAAGGATCGGCGTACGTACGGGCGCGATTGATGAGCAAGCCGAGGAAGAAGCTGACGGTTGTTAGGGATGTCGCTGAGATCCCGTCGTTCTCGTCAGAAGACGAAGAACGCGAATGGTGGGCGACGCATGAACTCAGCGACCAACTGTATGATCAACTAAAGCCCGGACCTGACGACCTCCGAGAGCTAAAGGACATCCTGCCCACTGAGTGTGTTGAATTCGAAGTGGAAGGACTCCCACCCGTGTACGGGGCCGCCCAGTCAATACTGAGTGATAAACATCCTCACGCGAAGCGAGTTACCACACTGAAGCAGGGAGCGGCGCGGGCAATGGAACGTCGTCGGCGCTTCGATGGCCCCATCGTCTTGGAGGTATCGCAGACATACGTGCAGAGCAGTATGGCAGACGCAGCCAACATCTTGGGCGCTATCTCCAACACGCTGGAAGGCATCGTCTACGGGAATGATGCCCAGATCCGGGAGATTCACCTCGACTCGAAGCCAGGCGAGCGGGCTGCCTATACCGTGAGGATTCGCAGCAGGCAATCCGCCTGAACCGGCGCGGCCTTCCATGAACCTGCATCCCTTCGGCTCTACAGACCTCCGCGTCTCGCCGCTGTGCCTTGGCACGATGCAGTTCGGCTGGACGGCGGACGAGGCGGCCTCGTTCGCGGTGCTGGACGCGTTCGTCGCGGCCGGCGGCAACTTCCTCGATACGGCGGACATCTACAGCGCCTGGGTCCCCGGCCACGCCGGCGGCGAGTCGGAGGAGATCATCGGCCGCTGGCTGCGCGCGCGCGGCAACCGCGAGCGGCTGGTCGTCGCCACGAAGCTGCGCGGCAAGATGTGGGACGGCGCGGACGGCGAGGGGCTGAGCCGCGCGCACGTGGAGCGGGCGGCGGAGGATAGCCTGCGCCGGCTTCAGGTGGACACGATCGATCTCTACCAGTGCCACTACCCCGACCTGAACACGCCGGTCGAGGAGACGCTGCGTGCGTTCGACGCGCTGGTGCGCGCGGGCAAGGTGCGCTACATCGGGTTGTCGAACTACGCGTCGATGCATCTGGAGGAAGCGCTGCGCGCGGCGGACGAGGCGTCGCTGCCGCGCGCGGTCTCGCTGCAGCCGCACTACAACCTCGTGCACCGGTCGGAGTACGAAGACGCGCTGGCGGCGCTCTGCGCGCGCGAGCGGATCGCGGTGATCCCGTACAGTCCGCTCGCGGCGGGCTTCCTGACGGGCAAGTACCGCAAAGGGCAGAAGCTGCCGGAGAGCGAGCGGGCCGGGCGGGCGAAGAGCTACCTGACCGATCAGGGGATGGCGGTGCTGGACACGCTCGACGGCGTCGCGGCGGCGCGCGGCGCGACCGTCGCGTCGGTGGCGCTGGCGTGGCTGCTGGCGAAGCCGGCGATCGCGGCGCCGATCATCGGCGCGAACTCGGTCGCGCAGCTCGCCGACCTGCTGCCGGCGGCCGAGCTGCGGCTGTCGGACGGCGAGGTCGCGTCGATGGACGCCGCGAGCGCGGGGTTGTAGCCTGCGGATCGTTTCGCCGGCGCGGGCGCGACGCTAGCGGTTGCACCACTCGTCCCACGAGGGCACCTTCTCGCGCACGGTGTAGAGAAACAGATAGCAGCCCATGTCGCCGAGGAAGCGGAACTGCTTGCGCATGTCCTTGACCAGGGCGTCGAAGGTGTCGTGGGAGCGCAGGTACTTACGGAACGAGCTGTGGTCGCGATCGAGCGTGATGATGCGGTTCGCGTTGTCGACGATCGCCTCCAGCTTGCGCCGGTTGCGGATAACGCGCGTGTCGGTCGCCAGCCTGTCGATGTCGGGGTCGCCCATGCGCGCGACCTCGTCGATGTCGAAGCCCTGGAACGCCTCGCGGATGCCCGGCCACTTGCTGTCGACCACGCGCCAGGACATGCCGGCCTGGAAGACGGGGCGGCTCATCGCCTCCAGGTAGTCGCCCAGCGTCTTCGGCGTGATCTGCTTCGGGGCGTGGTGTTCCGTTTCCTCGCGGACCATGACGTTCCTCCGTCCGTTGTTCGTCCTCGTGCCGTCCACGTTAGGGCGGGCCGGCCCGGATGTCAACGGAGCAGTGCTACAATACTCCCGCCATGACCGAAGAGCCCGGCCCCGTCCGCGCGCCCGAGTTCCCTCCGGGCCTGACGTGGCTGCAGGGCGGGCCGCTGACGCTGGCGGAGCTGCGCGGACGGCCCCTCCTGATCGATTTCTGGGACTACACCTGCCTGAACTGCCTGCGCACGCTGCCCTACGTGAAGGAGTGGCACCGGCGCTACGCCGAGCACGGGCTCGTCGTCGTCGGCGTGCACGCGCCGGAGTTCTCGTTCGCGCACAACGCCGACCACGTGCGGCGCGCCGTCGTCGAGCAGGGGCTGGAGTACTCGATCGTGGTCGACAACGACTACGCGATCTGGCAGGCGTACGCGAACCGCTACTGGCCGGCGAAGTACCTGGTCGACCGCGAGGGCTACCTGCGCTACTACCACTTCGGCGAGGGCGCGTACCAGGAGACGGAGTCGGAGATCCAGTCGTTGCTGCGCGAGGCGTTCCCGCAGATCGTGCTGCCGGCGCTGCTCGACCCGGTGCGCGAGGAGGACATGCCTGGCGCGGTGTGCTATCGCGTCACGCCGGAGCTGTACCTGGGCTACCAGCGCGGCCGGATCGGCAACACGGCGGGCATCGCGCCCGACAAGCCGGCGACGTACCGCGACCTCGACAAGCACGCCGAAGGCTACTTCTTCCTCGAAGGCGATTGGATGCTGACGGCGGAGGCGGCGGCGCGGCCGGTCGGCGCGGCGGGCGAGAGCAGGCTGCGCGTGAAGTACATGGCCAAGGAGGTCAACCTCGTCATCCAGCCGCCGCTCGCCGGCGGCGACGCGCGCATCGAGCTATTGCAGGATGGCACGCCGCTGGCCGCGGAGGACGCAGGCGCGGACGCGCGCGTCGAGAACGGCCGGGCGTTCGTGCAGCTCGACACACCGCGGATGTATCGATTGGTGAGCAACCGCGAGATCGATACGCACGAGCTGACGCTGGTCACGACGAGCGACGGCGTGTCGCTGTACGCGTTCACGTTCGGGAGCTGCCTGGCGACGAGTTAGAAGCGCGATGCGGGAAGCGAGGTCGTAGGGGCGGTTCGCGAACCGCCCCTACATTGCCCGCCCACTAGTCCATCTCCGTGCCGCCCGAGACGTTGAGCGCCTCGCCGGTGATGTTGTCGGCGCGGCAGAGGAAGACGACGGCCTCGCCGATGTCCTCCGCCGTTTGCGGCCTGCCGAGCGGCACGCGGTCGCGCATGAACCCCTGCCAGGCTGCCTCGGTGTCGCCGCCGGTCGCCGCCGCGAGCGCGGGCAGCAGCACGTCGCGCCACATGGCGGTGTCGACCTCGCCCGGGCAGACGGCGTTCACCGTCACGTCGAACGGCGCCAGCTCGTGGGCGAGCGCCTGCGTGAAGCCGATGACGCCGAACTTGGACGTGCTGTAGTGCGCGATGCCGGGCCGGCCCTGCTTGCCCGCAATCGAGGAGAGGTTGACGATGCGGCCCTTGCGGCGCTTCATCATGTGCGGCGCGACGGCCTTGCAGCAGAGGAAGGTGCCCTTGAGGTTGACGTCCAGCACCAGGTCCCAGTCCTCCTCGCTCATCGCCACGACGGGCGCGACGCGGATGACGCCCGCGTTGTTCACCAGGATGTCGATCTGGCCGGAGCGTTCGATCGCGGCCTGCGCCAGCGCGGAGACCTGCGCCCAGTCGCGGACGTCGCAGTGCACGGCGAGCGCGGAGACGCCTTCCGCCTCGACGAGCCGTCGCGTCTCGTCGAGGTCGGCTTGCGCCGGCGGGAGGTCGGCGAGGACGAGGTGGGCGCCGGCGCGTGCGAGGGAGATGGCGATCCCGCGGCCGATGCCGCGCGCTGCGCCGGTGACGATGGCGGTGGTGTCGTTGAGGTCCATGGGTGTCCACTCCTTTGCGTCAGAGGCGCGGGGTTGTACTCGCGCGGGCGTCGCGGGAGGCCTAAAGGCCTCCCCTACATCGCACTTCAATAGCAATCGGGCAGCTCGGTGAAGCGCCAGACGCCGCCGTCGCCGCGCGCGAGCTGCCAGACACGCGCGACGGTGTCGAGCTCGCCGCCGCGCCGGATCTCGAGCCGGACCTCCACCGTGGCGCGGCCGTCCTCGATCTCCGCCGGCGTGCGCGACACGAGGCGCACGTCGTCGCCGCGGGCGAAGAGCGCCTCGATCTCCGCGTCGGGCACCGGCGCGGCGACGAACCCGCGCGCAACCGGCGCGTCCTTTTCGCGGCAGGCCTGCACGAGCTGCTCGACGACGGCGCCGGCGTCGCCCGCCGGCGCGAACGTGGCAGCGGGCGTCGCGTCCGGGGCCGGCGGTGTCGGCGAAAGGCGGTCGCCGGAGGCGCCCCCGTCGCAGGCCGCGGCCAGGAGCAGCGTCGCGGCAACGATGGCCGGCCTCAGCCGAGCACGCCCCGCTCGCGCAGGCCGGCAATCTCGTCCCACGAGTAGTCCAGCTCCTGCAGGATCTCTTCGGTGTGCTGGCCCAGCTCGGGCGCAGCCGGCGCGACCTCCGCCGGCGTCTCGCTGAACCGCCACGGCGCGCCGACGACGGGGATGCGCCCCTGCGTCGGATGGTCCACCTCGACGATGTACTCGTTCGCGCGCACCTGCGGGTCGTGCACCAGGTCCCCGTACCCGGCGACGGGCGCGCAGATGCAGTCGGCGCTCTGCAGCAGCTCCATCCACGCCGCGCTCGTCTTGGTAAGGAACGCTTCGTCGAGGATCGCGTAGAGCTCTTGCAGGTGGGCCATGCGGTCGAAGTAGGCCTCGAAGCGCGGGTCGTGCTCCAGCTCCGGCTTCCCCATCACGCGGCAAAAGGCCGGCCAGCGGTTTTCCGGCAGGCCGCCCACGACGACGTACGAGTCGGCCGTCTGGAAGACGCGCCAGATGGTCGGTAGGTAGTGGTGGCCACGGCCGGCGCGGCCGGCCCAGCCGTGCGCG
>Ga0326597_10004185_pt1 | contig 20375 bp, 23 predicted proteins | sample RVTome_12_FD_203789 | JGI IMG/M metagenome (GOLD analysis project Ga0326597, IMG submission 203789) | Soil microbial communities from uranium-contaminated site in the Upper Colorado River Basin, Wyoming, United States - RVT100D185 | ecosystem: Environmental > Terrestrial > Soil > Contaminated >...
TGCGCAACGCCATCCGGCGCGCGAAGCGGTCCGAGGCCTACCGCCTGGCCGTCGTGTTCCTGGACGTGGACCGATTCAAGATCGTCAACGACAGCCTCGGGCACACCGCCGGCGACGAGCTGCTGAAAGCGATCGCGCGGCGGCTCGAAGGATGCCTGCGGCCCGGCGATACCGTCGCCCGCTTCGGCGGCGACGAGTTCACGATGCTGCTGGAGGACATCGGCCACGCGGGGCAGGCGACCAAGGTCGCGGAGCGCGTCCAGATGGAGCTGGCGGTGCCTTTCCGCCTGCAGGGCCAGGAGGTGTTCGCCACCGCGAGCATGGGGATCGCCTACGCCGGATCCGGATTCGCCCGGCCGGAGGACCTCCTGCGGGACGCCGACAACGCCATGTACCGCGCGAAGTCCCTGGGGCGCGCCCGCTACGAGGTGTTCGACTCCGCCATGCACACCCACGCGGTGGCGACGCTGCGCATGGAAGCGGAGCTGCGCCGCGCGATCGAGCGCGCCGAGCTGGTGCTGCACTACCAGCCGATCGTCGCGCTGGAGAGCGGGCGCGTGGCCGGCTTCGAAGCGCTCGTGCGCTGGATGCACCCGGAGCGGGGCCTCATCGAGCCGCGGGAGTTCATCCCCATGGCGGAGGAGACCGGCCTCATCGTCCCCCTGGGGCAGTGGGTGCTGGGCGCAGTCTGCCGCCAGATCCGCGCCTGGAACGATCAATCGGACTGGCTGTCGCCGGTGCCGGTGAGCGCGAACCTGTCCAGCCGCCAGTTCAACCAACCCGACCTGGTGGGGATCGTGCGGGGAGCGCTCTCCGCCGCCGGCACCCGCCCGGACTGCCTGCGCCTGGAGGTGACGGAGAGCGCGGTGATGGAGAGCGGCCCCGCGGCCCGCCACGTGCTCGGCGAGCTGAAGGCCCTCGGAATCCAGCTCTCCATCGACGACTTCGGCACCGGCTACTCGTCCTTGAGCTACCTCCACCAGTTCCCCGTCGACACCCTCAAGATCGACCAGTCGTTCGTCTCGCGGCTCGACGCCACGTCGCAGAACCTCGAGATCGTCCGCACCATCGTCATGCTCGCCCACAACCTGGGCATGGACGTGATCGCCGAGGGCGTGGAGACGGCCGACCAGGCGCTGCACTTGCGCCGGCTGGGCTGCGAGTTCGCCCAGGGCTTCCTCTACTCGCGACCGGTGGATGCTGCGGCGGCCATGGCCCTGCTGCAGCGCCGCACGTTCGCGCGGGCGAACTGACTCCCCTGCGGTACAATCCGGCACGATGGGGCTGCTGGACCGACTGAGCCGGCATCATCCCGAGGACCCGGACGAGACGGCGCACCTCGTGACCATCCTCGCCTTCGTGACCGCGCACACGGACCCTTTCGACCGACGCATCCCACAAGGCCATCTGACCGGCAGCGCGTTCGTTTTCTCCCCGGACGGGCGCCGAGTGCTGTTGCTGCACCACCGCAAGCTGGACCGCTGGCTGCAGCCCGGCGGCCACGCCGAGGCGGGCGAGGCCAACGGCGAGGATGTCGCCCTCCGTGAAGCCCGTGAAGAAACGGGCATAGAGGCGCTCCGCCTGCACCCGGATGCTCCGCGACCTCTGGACGTCGACGTCCATGTGATCCCGGCCCGCGGGAGTGAGCGCGCGCACCTCCATCTGGACCTGCGTTACGTCTTAATCGCACCAGCAGGCGCCGGGCTCTTACGGTCTACGAAAGAGACCAACGCGCTCCGCTGGTTCGGATGGGACGAGCTGGCCGGCCTCGGGCTCGACGGAGGGCTCCAGCGCGGGCTTGCCAAGGCTCGAAGGCTTTTTGTCCAGGCACGGACCTTGCTTTCGCGGTAGAAGCAGGAAGGCGACGGGGAGGACGACGTGAGGATGGTGCATCGGACGGCGGCACTGGTAGCGTCAATTGCGATGGGCGTTCCGAGCGGGAGCGCCGGCCAGGAGGGCAACGGTCGCGCACTCCCACGCTTCGCATCGGACGTCGACGTCGTCAACCTGAGCGTGTCCGTGGCCGACAGCGGCCGTCGGTACGTCACCGACCTCGAAAAGGAGGACTTCACCGTCCTCGAGGACGGCGTCCCCCAGCAGGTCTCGGTCTTCGATCAGCAAAAGGCGCCGGTCTCGGTCTCGATCCTCATCGACTGCTCGCTCTCCATGCAGCCGAGCATGGAGATCGTCCAGGGCGCTGCGCTTCGGCTCGTCAAGGCGCTGCGGCCGGTGGACGCGGCCCAGATCGTTCGTTTCAACCATCGCCACATGGTGGTCCAGGACTTCACGTCCGACCATGCCCTGCTCCAGGCGGGGATCCGGTCGATCCGGCCGGAGGGGGCGACCGGTTTGTACAACGCGGTGTACCTTTCGCTGCGCGATCTGGCCCGGCGGCCGGCCGACGCCGAGGTGCGCAAGCGGGCCGTGGTCCTGCTTTCGGACGGGACGGACACCGCGTCGCTCCTGAACGACGACCAGGTGCTGGACGCGGCGCGGCGGGCGGAAGTGACCGTGTACGCAGTCGGCCTCGGGATCGCCACCGCGGCCGGCGCCAACTCCCTCAATGACACCGGCCGGGCGCGCCACTTCCTCACCGCGCTCGCCGGCGAGACCGGGGGGCAGCCCTTTTTCCCGCGCGGCCTCTCCGAGCTGGACGGTGTGTACGACCGGGTCGCCCGGGAGCTGAGCACGCAGTACAGCCTCGGCTATGTCTCGAGCAATGCCCGGCGGGACGGGAAGTGGCGCAGGGTGGTCGTCCATTCCGGGCGCGGCGGGCTGGTGCTGCGCCACCGCGCCGGGTACTTCGCGACACCGGCGACCCGATCGCGGGCCGCGGTCGCGGCGCCGGAGATGATGCGGACGGTAGCGGCCGCAAGCCCGCGGTAAGAAGCTGATCGGGAGGGCGGCGGACGGCGCAGCCGGACGGCGAACTCAATACTTCAGCCCAGCCTTACATACTCGTATTCGAACGGCAGGCCCTTGATCCCGCGGGCCGGGCGCGCGATCCAGTTGGCGATCTGGCCGGGCTCCAGCACCGGCTTCTGCAGGGTAGCGACGTAGGCGCGATCCTCGTCCGTCGGGAGCCACTCGCCCTTGCGCTTCTCCCAGCCCTGCCGGGTGAGCAGGCCGCCGTCCATGTCGAACGGCATGTCCGCGTACAGGCCGATGTGGCGGTAGAAGCGCTTGGAGGGCAGCCGCAGTCGCGGTGACACGCCGGCCTCGACGAGCCGCTTGTTCCAGCGGTCCACGCCGCGCTGGCAGTCCTCGATGTAGGCGTCGCGCAGGACCTCGTTCATGGCGTTGCGCAGGGGCACGTCCTCCTCCGCCGCCACGCCGTCCTTCGGGACGACCATCCGATAGGTCTCGCGCAGCGCGCGGTGGTCCTCGTACGAGTCCTCCTTGTAGCGGCCCTTGAGGCCGTTGGCGAAGAAGGAGGCCGCGTTGCTGGAGATCTCACCCCCAAAGAGGTCGAGGGACAGCGCGAACCAGAGGTTCAGGTACCGCTGCACCATGTCCAGCGGGATGCCGCCCTGCTTGCGCACGTCCTCGTTGGGGTCGAGCTTCATGAGCTCGGCGCTGCGCTGGACGACGCGCTCGACGCCGGTCTCGCCCACGAACATGTGGTGGGCCTCCTCGGTGAGCATGAAGCGCGTGGTGCGCGAGAGCGGATCGAAGCCGCTTTCGGACAGGGCGAGGAGCTGATACTTCCCGTCGCGGTCGGTGAACATCGTGAACATGAAGAAGTCGAGCCAGTTGTCCACCGGCGCGTTGAAGGCGCCGAGGATCCGCGGCTTGTCCGGGTTGCCGCTGCGGCGCTGCAGCAGCTCCTCCGCCTCCTCGCGCCCGTCCCGGCCGAACTGGCTGTGCAGCAGGTAGACCATCGCCCAGAGGTGGCGGCCCTCCTCGACGTTCACCTGGAACAGGCTGCGCAGGTCGTAGAGGCTGGGAGCGGTGTGGCCGAGGAGCCGCTGCTGCTCGACGCTGGCCGGTTCCGTGTCGCCCTGGGTCACGATCAGCCGGCGCAGGACGTTGCGATGCTCGCCCGGCACCACCTGCCACGCCGGCTGCCCGATGTTGTCGCCGAAGCCGATGCGACGATCGGGCACGGGATCGGCAAGGAAGATGCCCCAGCGGTAGTCCGGCATCTTCACGTAGTCGAAGTTGGCCCATCCTTCGGCGTCCACGCTGACCGCCGTGCGGAGCCAGATGTCCTTGTCCTGGAAATCGGTGGGACCCATCTCCTGCCACCACTTCAGGTAGTCGGGCTGCCACTGCTCGAGGGCGCGCAGCAGGCGCTTGTCCTGCGACAGGTCGACGTTGTTGGGGATCTTCGCGCTCAGGTCTACGTTGGACATTGGGTCGTTTCTTTCCTAGGTCCGCGTCCAGTTGAAGCGCGCGCGCTCGGGCCGGCCGTACAGCGTGAGAGCGCCCTTCTCGCCCACGGCGTTGGGGCGCTGGAAGATCCAGTTCTGCCACGCCGACAAGCGGCCGAAGATCTTGGTTTCCATGGTCTCGGGCCCGGCGAAGCGCAGGTTTGCCTCCATCCCGGTGAGCGCATCCGGGGAGATGCTCGACCGCTCCTCGACGGCGAGCCGCACCTCGTCCTGCCAGTCGATGTCGTCGGGGGCGAAGGTCACCAGGCCGGCCTCGAGCGCTTCGTCGCCGTCGAATGCGTGCCCGACCTCGACCTCGGGATCCCGGCCCAGGAACCGCGTCTGCATCCGGGTCAGGCCGTTCGACATCGGCAGGGCGCCGCCGTTCAGGACGGACAAGGCGACCTTCGGTCCGTCGTTGGCGGCCAGCATGTAGGAGCGATCGGCGGCGAGGGCGATCTCGAACAGCGAACCCGCGAAGCACGACCCCGTGTCGATGACGGCGAGGAGGCTGCGCGCGGTGAGGTCGAGGCGCTTCAGCACGCGCTTCATGTGGTGGAGCACCTCGGACACGAACCAATCCTGCTCGTGTTCAGAAAGCGCCTTGTCGACGGCGAGCACACGTTCGGCGTCGCCGGCGGTCTTCAGCACCACCACGCCGATCTCCGGACGGTTGAAGCGCAGGTCGAGCAGGACGTCGTCCAGCTCACGGAACGCCCGCAGCGCCCACAAATCGCCGCCCCGCTCCCTCATCGCCGCCGCGGCCTTTGGCTCGTCGGCCGCGGGCCCGCGGACCGTCAGCTGCGCGGTCCGCGCGGGTGCGTCGATGTCGACCGTGACGTACTCGTGGTCGATTCCGTCCGCGCGGTAGCTGCCGTCGAGCGGCTTCAGCTCGACGCCCGGCCCGCTGCGCGGCGGCGCCGCGTCGGCCAGCGCCTTCGCTTTCTCCGGGATGCGGGCGGCGAAGCGCGACAGGGGGACCGTCTCGTCGACCAGGCCCCACTGCACCGCGCGCTTCCCCTTGACGCCCTCCCCGAGGCTCGAGAAGACGTCGGCGAGGTCGCGGCGCACCTTGCGCTTGTCCACCACGCGGGTGAGGCCGCCGGTGCCGGGCAGCACGCCCAGCAACGGCACTTCGGGAAGGCTGACCGCCGACGAGGCGTCGTCCACGAGGACGATCTCGTCGCAGGCCAGCGCCAGCTCGTACCCGCCTCCGGCGCAAGCGCCGTTGATCGCGGCCAACGACTTGAGGCCGGAATGCGCGGAGGCGTCCTCGAGGGCAAGGCGCGTCTCGTTGGTGAACTTGCAGAAGTTCACCTTGAAGGCGTGGGTGGACGACCCCAGCATGTAGATGTTCGCGCCCGAGCAGAAGACGCGGTCCTTGGCGCTGGTGACGACGAGGACGCGGATCTCCGGATGCTCGAAGCGCAGCCGCTGGATGGCGTCCGCCAGCTCGATGTCGACGGACAGGTCGTAGCTGTTGAGCTTCAGCGGATAGCCGGGGCGCAGCCCGCGGTCCTCCTGGACGTCCATGAGCAGCCGCGCGACCGGCGGCGCCAGCTCCAGCTTCCAATGGACGTAGCGCGAGGGATGGGTCTCGAAGCGGACCGGGGCCTCGGGCGTCGTCGCCGTGTGTTCCATGCTCCTTCGATCGTAGCCGCGAAACGTCTCGGTACGGAAGCTCTGCCCTATTCCACCAACCCGCTGCGAATGCAGTGGACGTAGTCCGTGTACGGCGGCGTCGCTCCGCCCGCGCGCAGGACGTACGCGACCTGGCCGCGGTGATACGCCGAATGGAGCACGACGTGGACCAGGATGTCCTCCAGACTCGTGTTCCACGACTCGCCTTTGGAGTTGACGTAGGCCACGGACTGCGCGAGGTCGGCGACACCCAGACCGGCGACGAAAGTCGGCCACATGCGGCCCAGGCGATCGAGCTGTGCGGCGGTTTCGTCCACGGACGACTCGGGCCAGACGACGACCGGCTTCGGATCGCCGTGGAGGCGGCCCTTCCAGAGCTGCGCGGCGGCGGCGACGTGGGCCATCAGCCGCACCGCGGCGGCGGGTGCGCCCGCGTCGCGCACCGCCTTCAGGCTCTCCGCGTTCGCCCAGGTGTCATACGCGAACAATCGCTCGAATGAAGGCAAGGGCGGCGAGGAGCGCCGAATTCACTTCGGCGCTACGAGCGGGGGGCCAGGGGGGTGCGGCGCAGCACCCCCCTGCTCACTGACGCCGTCCGCGCTGGGACGGCCGCCGCCCTTCTGCCAGGCGTCCACGTTGCGGTCGATCTGCCGGGCATGTCCTTCGAGGTGATCGGCGTAGATCTTCAGCCACTCCTCGACCGTGTACTCGCCTTTCTCGGTGTGCCGCCCCTTCTTCGTCCAGGCGTCTCCGGCGAGGCGCTGGAGAAGGGTGGCCGTGCTGCCGCGGACGGCCTCCACGACGGCCAGTGAAGGCTCCAGCGGCAGCGCGTGGTAATCGAAGGCGCGCGCCCACTCCTCCTGGTCATAGCCGAGGATGACGGGCTCCTTCTCCGCCAGCAGGTAACGCAGACGCGCGTACCCGTTCACCTCGGAATCGGCGGCATGGCACACGATCTCGTGCACCGACCACTTCCCGGGCGCCGGACGCCACTTCACCATGCCGTCGGGGACGCGGTTCAGGGCCTGCCGCAGGCGCTCCGGGCCCTGCGCGTACTGGTCGATCCGCCTGGAGCGGTCGGACCCGGACATCGCCATGAAAGCCTCCTCGCCGGTTCAGTGATGGCCGTGGTGCGTGCCGGAACCGTGCGCGTACCCCCGCAACGCGTCGTAGCGCGCGACCTGCTCCGGCGTCAGCGCCGCGCGGGTGGCGAGGTGCGCGCGCAGGTGCGCCGCGCGCAGCTTGCCCTGCAGGGCGGCGATCGCGTCGACCGCGCGATCGAGCTCCGCGGCGCCGAGGTCGCCGCGGGCGAAGCGGCCGTCGAGCGCGCGCTCCGCCTCCACGATCGCGGCCCCGAGGCGCCGGGCCTCCGCGTCCATTTCCACGAACGCGACCTGCACCGCCGCCCGCTGGGCCGCGGTCAGGCCCAGCTCCGCGGGGAGATCGAGCACGTGCCGCGGGCCCGGAAAGTGGTTGAGCTCGGCGGCGCGCGCGAGCCCCATCCCCTCGCCCCCGAGATACGCGGCGACGTCCTCCGCGGACAGCGCCTTGATGGCACGCGCCTCCTGCCCGGCATGAGGCGCCGGCGAGGGTGCGACGTCGAGGGCGGCGGCGAGGACGAGAGCGGAACAGATCACGCGGCGCCTCCTGTCGGTGGCAGCGGGGCCGGCAACGTCGGAACGGAAGCGGCCGGCCCGGTCACGAGGTCATAGCCCATTTGCCGCAACAGGTAAAGCGGCCACGCGCGCTCGAAATAGAACAGGGGCTGGAGAAACGTCTGGGTGACGACGGGAATGAGGATGCAGCAACACGTGACGCATGCCGCCGCCAGCAGGACGATTCCCTGCGCGATGCCGAAGACCACCTTCAGGACCACGTAGAGGAAGAAGGCCAGCGGATGCGCGCGGACGAGGTCGGCCACCAGGCGCAGCGCCGCCGTGCAGCCGACGCCCGCGGCCATCTGGATGGGGGCGGCGAAATCGCGCAAGGCAACCGACAGCAACGCGGCGGCGACGATCAACAGCAGCAGCAACGGCGCGAGCACGAGGAGGGCCACAACCAGCTTGTAACCCTCGTCGCGAAGGGTGAAGACGGCGGCGATGCCGAGGCCGACGACGGACAACACAGTGACCATCAAGCCCAGCGCGAGGCCGAAGCGCCACGCGAAGTACGACCGCGCCCGCTCGGCGTGGGCGCGCCAGGGGCGCGCGATCTCGGTGCCGCCGGTGGCGACGTTCTCCACGTAGACGAACGTCGCGCGGCTGTTGATCCAGAGGACGAGGGCCATGAACGCCACGATCAGGGTGATGGCGAGGGCGGCCAGGCCGACCACGAGCGCGACGTGCGCGCCCATCCAGGCCCCGATCTCCCCGAAGCCGCTCTCCCCGTTCCCGGACGCGTTCCCGGTCGGTATCACGGGGCCGCGCCCACCACCGCCGGGAATGGATCCGCTGATGCCGCCCCGCCCGCACTGGTCGAGGAACGCCACGAGCCCCAGCGCCAGCCAGCGCTCGAGCTTGAACGGGAAGAGATGGCGGCGGGTGTGCTCGTAGGCCTCGCCGGCGGCGTCGACGGGTGAGGGCTCGCGCGCCGCGACCGGAGCCGTGGTCATGGCTTCATCGGAGCGCCAGGCCCTCCGCGACCTTCTGCTCGAAGCGCCGGATGTAGCGCTCGGCCAACGCCGGCTCGTACCCGCCGGCACGGAACGCGTCCTGCCATTGCCGATCGCTGAGCCGCGCGAGCCGCTCGCAGGTCCAATGCACGTCCGCGGGGGCCAGGTCGGAGACCAGCTCCTTGTGGAAGCCCGACCAGTTGAACTTCACCCGGCCCTTCTCGACGCCCTTGGTGAAGGCCTCGGTCTCGAACTCCACGACGTCGTTTCGGTCGGCGCGGAACTTCCCCGTCTCGCCGAACGAATGACCGAGGTCCCGCACGACGTACCAGCGCTGCGCGCCTTGGCGCGGGCGCTTCAGGTCGTAGATCACGTTCTGCGCCGACTTCAGGTCGGAGTTGTTGAGCATGACCATCATGACGATCAGGCCGCGGTGCGCCGCCGTCGCGCGGAACGGATTGCTCTGCCAGCCCCACTCCCCGACGTTGTCGAGATCCTTGATGTCCGGACGGAATCGCGCGCGGGTTTGTTCCCCCGGATTCGGACCGCCGGAAAGCATCCACTTCTCGAGGAAGTACACCGGCGGCTGGTGGAAGCCGAGCGCCCACACCAGGCGGGACGCGGTGACCTCCGCCTGCGCCTCGGGCCCCTGCTTGGCGCTCCACTGGATGTCGCCTGGACCCCGGACCGTATAACCCGGGCTGAACCCCGTGAAGAAGCCCTGCTTCTTCTTCTCCTCGAAAACGTACGTCGCCACGGGATCGGGGGCATGGTCGGCGCCCCACGGTCCGAGATACAGGTCGCGCTCCGGGAGGTCGGCCGGCTCGACCCAGAACTGCGCCATCTCCGCCGCGGACGGTGGTACCGCCGGCGGAGGGGCGAGAGGGACGGCGCATCCGAAAAGCGCCGGCGCCGCGGCGAGGGCGAGGGTGCGCGTGATGAGTGATGACATGGTGCCTCTACCGGGCCGGCGAGAGCGCCAACCCCGCCGCTACCTTCTCACGGATCTTGCGGATGAAGCGCGCGGCCTCGTCGTCCTTGTACCCTGCGGCACGGAAGGCGTCCTGCCACTGCCGCGCGCCGAGGCGGTCGAGGCGCTCGCACGTCCAACGCACATCGGCGGGAGTGAGCTCGCGGAACAGCTCGCGATGGAAGCGGCCCAGGTCGTCGAACTCGACGAAGCCCTTGGCGTTGACACCCTTGATGAAGCCCTGCTGCTCGAAGTCCTCGATGTCGTTACGGGTGCCGGAGACGGGCACGATCTTCGTCCGCCCGAGCGATGCCCCGAGGTCGATGACGACGTACCAGCGCCGCGCGCCTTCCGCCGGAGTGTCGAGGTCGTAGATCGCGGTGTTGCGGTCGAGGAGGTCCCAGTTGTTGAGGATGCGCATCATCACGAGCAGGCCGCGATAGGGCTGCGTGCCCACGAAGGGGTTCGCGCGCCACGACCACTCACCGGCCCGCCGCCGGCCGGGCAGGTCGGGGCGGAAGCGGCTGGGCGGCTTGGGACCCCCGTCGCCTCCCTGCATCTCCCACCTGTCGACGAAGTAGTTGGGGGGCTGATGGAATCCGATCGCCCACACCAGCCGCGACGCCACGACCTCGGATTGCGCTTCGGGGCCGTATTTGGCGCTCCACTTCATCCCGCTCGCGTCCTTCACGTCCCAGCCCCAGCTGTAGCCCTTGGTGTCCTTGCTCAGGAACTGGAAGCGGCCGCCGGCGGGCGGCGCGAGCGCGGCCCCCCCGGGCCCGTGAATGAGGTCGCGCGCGGCGATGTCTGCGGGATCGACCCACAGCTCCGCGATCTGCGCCGGCGTCAGCGGCCCTGCCGCAGTAGAGCGCATCTTGCGCGGGAGCTTGGCGCAGCCTTCCCCCAGGAACACGGCGATGGCAGCGCATGCCACGGCCGCCCGCGTGTTCCCTCCGGCGATCGAGCCCCTGGTCATGGCTGGCCTCCTCGAGCAGTTCTCCCTTCCTTTGTACATCACGGAGCATCACCTCCGCCCGCGAGTTGGGGCATGATTCCTTCCCGTGTCCGAGCCGACAGGGAGCCGCATCCATCACGTGGCCATTCGCGTCGCCGACCCGGTGGCTTCCCTGGCCTTCTATTCCGGCGTGCTGGGCCTCCCCGAGGTGCGCCGCGCCGAGGAGGACGGACTCGTGCGGTCCATCTGGGTCCGTGCCGGCGACGCGGTGCTCATGCTCGAGCGCGAGATCAAGGGCACGGGACCGGACGCCGGATCGGGGCACGTCCTGGTGCTCGAGGTGGAAGACCTCGAGGACTGGGTGGGCCGCCTCGAGCTCGCCGGCCGGCGGCCGATCGCGCGGACCGCCTCGACGCTGTACATCGCCGATCCCGATGGCCATCGTGTGGGCCTGAGCGTCCATCCCCGGAAGCAACTGATCACACCCGACCTGCCGAAGCCCTAGCGCTCCTTCGCCGCCGGCAGGCCGTCCATCGACTCGATGGTGGCCGTGGACGCCGGCCGGGCCGCCCGGAGCCTCTGCGAGACGGCCTCCGCCTGCCGCATCACCCGCAACAGGTTCTCCCCGGCCAGCTTCCGCAGGTCGGCATCGCTCCAGCCCCTGCGGAGGAGCTCCGCGAACAGGTCGGGGTACTTCGACACGTCCTCCAGGCCCGTCGGGCCGAGGTCGATGCCGTCGAAGTCGCCTCCGATGCCCACGTGATCGGCGCCCGCCACCTTGCGCACGTGCTCGATGTGTTCGGCCACCTGCGCGAGAGTCGCCGGCGGCAGCGGCTCCGCCGCCTCCATCTCCTTCCGCACCCGCTTGCGCTCCGCTTCGTCCGGCAGCGACGCCGTGCGCTCCGTGATGCGCTTCTCGCGCACGACGTACGCGTCGTAGATCTCCTTGGACACGAAGCCGGGCACGAACGTCACCATCACCACGCCGCCGTTTCCGGGCATGCGCTTCAGGATCGCGTCCGGCACGTTCCGCGGCACGTCGGTGAGCGCGCGCGCCGAAGAGTGCGAGAAGATCACCGGGGCCTCCGAGACGCGCAGCGCGTCGTCCATGGTCTCGATCGACACGTGCGATAAGTCGACCAGCATCCCCAGCCGGTTCATCTCGCGCACCACCTCCTCGCCGAACCGGGTGAGGCCGCCGTGTTTCCCCGGCTTACCGGCGGTGTCTGCCCAGTCCAGGGTCACGTTGTGGGTCAGCGTCATGTACCTCGCGCCCAGGTCGTAATACGCGCGCAGCGCCCCCAGCGAGTTCTCGATGACGTGACCGCCCTCCATCCCGATCAGAGACGCGACCCGTCCCTTCTTGAACTCCCGCAGGACGTCGGCGGCGGTGAGGGCGAGGCCGAGGCGCTCTGGGTAGCGAGCGATCATCCGGCGGGCAATGTCGATCTGCTCGAGCTGGACGCGGGCGTAGCCGTCCTTGATCTCTCCCGGGACGTACACCGACCAGAACTGCGCGCCCACCTGCCCCGCGGCCAGCCGGGCGAGGTCCGTGTGCCCGGGGGTGCGCGACCGCAGGTCGTAGGCGGCCACGTCGCGGGGCGCCTTGGCGTAGTCGCGGATGGCCCAGGGCAGGTCGTTGTGGCCGTCGAAAAGCGGCGTCGTGGCCAGGATCCGCCGGGCGCGGCGCAGGGCCGCGTCATCGGCGGCGCCGAGGGCGCCGGGCACGGCGAGAACGAGGGTGGCCAGGATCAGGGGCTTCATGACCCATGCTAGCGCGGGCCTGCCTCGAATAATGGAACTCCCGGCGGGCCCGGATCGTCTCAGAATGTGAACCCACGTCCAACACGTCGACGCAGAAGGAGAGATCGCCATGCGCATTCCTGCCGTTGCCGCTCCCCTCGCCGTCGCCATCGCCCTGGCCGGCCCCGCCGCCGCCGGTGAGGGCTGCTGGGCCTCGATCTTCCGCGACCTGATCGAGGGGCCGGCCCGGACCAGCGACTTCCGGTGGCAGGGCAAGGTCGCGGCCGGCCGGACGATCGAGATCAAGGGCGTGAACGGCTCGATCCAGGCCACCGGATCCTCGGGAGACCAGGTCGAGGTCGTCGCCACCCGGCGCGGCCGGCGCAGCGATCCCGAAAGCGTCCAGATCAAGACCTTCGAGCACGAGGGCGGGATCACGGTATGCGCGCTGCACCCGAGCACCGATCCCGCGCGCCCCAACGAGTGCCTCCCCGGCAACAAGGGGCGGATGAACTCCAGGAACAACGACGTCAACGTCGAATTCGTGGTGAAGGTCCCCGTGGGCGTCCGGCTTGCCGCGCGCACGGTGAACGGCGCCGTCGACGCGTCCGGGCTTTCCGCCGACGCGGACGTGGAGACCGTCAACGGCAGCGTCAAGGTGCAGACCTCGGGGGTCGCGCGCGCCCAGACGGTCAACGGATCGGTGCAGGCCAGCATGGGCCGCGCCGACTGGTCGTCCGACCTCGAGATCAAGACCGTGAACGGCAGCATCCGCGTCACGCTCCCGCCTTTGGCCAGCACCACCGTGGACGCCGAGACGGTCAACGGCAGCATCGTCTCCGACTTCTCGGTCAGCCACGGCACCGTCACCCGCCGGCGCCTGAAGGGCACGATCGGCGGCGGCGGACGGGGGATGTCGCTGGAGACGGTGAACGGCAGCATCTGGATCGGCAATTCAGGGGGGTCCGGGCGCTGATTCGACCCCCCTGGCGCGCTTGTACCCCCATGGCTGTTGGGTGCTTCGCGCTACCCCCCATCCGCTCGCCTGCCCTCGCTTGACCTAACAAGGGCTCGCGCAGAGCGCTCGCTCGCTGCCTTCGGGCTGACTGTCCACTTGCTGGCTTCTCCTTTGCACTAAGGGTCCCCGTCCAGTCGGCCGGGCCCTCACGCGTCCCCGGATGTCTTGCTGCATCAATGACCTCCGGCCTCAGGCACGAGGGAGCGTGGCCTGAGTGACACACGGGGGCGTGGCGGGGACGCCACGGCGAGAGGAGAGCGGATGAACGTTCATGTGAGACCCGCGTCGCTGCAAGACGGCGTCGCGGTGCTGGAGCTCCTCGAGGAGGTCGGGTACTACCCCGACCCGATCGCGTTCGCGCAGACGTACCGGAAGACGATGACCGATCCGCACTTCCTCGTGCGCGTCGCCGAGGAGGACGGCAAGATCGTCGGGATGGCGTCGCTTTCGATGCGTTACCAGCTCGGGCTCGGCGGCCTGCTCGCATGCCTCGACGAGCTGGCCACCGCCCCCGGACACAAAAGCGCGGAGAAGCTGCTCCTTCAGGCAACCGTCGGCAAAGCGCGCTCGCTGGGCGCCCGCCGTGTCGTCGTGAAGGCCAACGAGGGCACGCCTCCCCCGCGCGCCGCCCAGCGCGCCGCCGCCGCCGCAGCAACAGCCGCGGCGTAGCCGGCAGACAGACCAGGCCGGCGCGGGGAGGCCACCGCGCCGGCGTTTCCGCACTATCCTCGGGCGATGTCCCAGAATGATAGCTTCGACATCGCCGGCCCCGCGGGCCGCCTCGAAGCCCTGCTGATGCACCCCGAAGGCCCGGCCGTCGCGGCCGCGGTGATCTGCCACGCCCATCCGCTGCACGGCGGGATCATGCATTTCAAGGTGCTGTTCCGCGCCGCCAAGGCCTTGCAGGCCCACGGGGCCGCCGTGCTGCGGTTCAACTTCCGCGGGGTGGGCAAAAGCGAGGGCGCGCACGACGAGGGACGCGGCGAGCAGGGCGACGCCGCGGCCGCGGTGGACGAGATGGCGCGGCGCTTTACCGGGCTGCCGATCGTCCTCGGCGGGTTCTCCTTCGGGTCGTCGATGGCGGTGCGGGTGGGCTGCGCCGACGCGCGCGTGCGGGCGCTGCTCGTCATGGGCTTCCCGGCGGCGATGCTGGAGGACACGTCCTTCCTCGCCTCGTGCAGGCAGCCCCGGCTCTTCGTGCAGGGAGAAAACGACGCGTTCGCGGACGGACCGCGGATCCGCGCCCTGGTCGCGACCCTGCCCGAGCCCAAGACCCTGGTCGTGATCCCCGGAAGCGATCACTTCTTCGCCGGCCATCTCGACGAGCTGCAGGCGACCGTGGATTCCTGGGCGGCGACCCGCCCCTGGGCGGCGGCGTGAGCGCCGCCGCGAGCGCAGGCACGTTGCTCGATCCCAAGCGTGCCGTGCTGGTCGTGGTCGACCTGCAGGAGAAGCTGCTGCCCGCGATCCACGAGCGCGAGCGAGTCCTGCGCAACAGCCAGCTCCTCCTCCGGCTCGCCCACGTCCTCGAGCTTCCCGTGATCCTGACCACGCAGTACCGCAAGGGCCTCGGCGAGATCGTCCCGGAGATCACGCTGGCCGCCCCGGAGATCGCTCCCCTCGACAAGGTGGCGTTCGGCTGCTTCGGGTCGGCGGAGTTCGAGGCACGGTTGGCGACGTTCGCCGTCCGCGACCAGCTGGTGGTGGCCGGAATCGAGTCCCACATCTGCGTGGCCCAGACGGTCCTCGGCGCGCTGGCCAAGGGTTTCACCGTCCACGTCGCCGCCGACGCCGTCGGCTCCCGGACGGCCGAGAACCGCGCCATCGGCCTGCGGCGCATGGAGACGGCGGGGGCGGTGGTCACCAGCGTGGAGATGGCCATCTACGAGCTGCTGGGCCGCAGCGACGCCGCCGCCTTCAAGGCGATGCTGCCGCACCTGCGCGGCTGAGGTCCGGCGGAAGGCCGATCTGCGGTTATCATTCGCACCGTGGCGCGCAGACTGCGGATAGCGGTCAACACCGGGGGCGGCGACGCGCCCGGCCTCAACGCCGTCCTGCGCGCGGTCACGCTGACGGCGCTAAACCGCGGGTTCGAGGTCTTCGGCATCCAGAAGGGCTACCTCGGCCTGCTCGACACCAAGTACCTCGTGCCCCTCACCACCAACTCCGTCCGCGGCATCACCCACCTCGGCGGGTCGATCCTCGGCACCAACAACCGCGGCAACCCGCTGGCCATCCGCGTGGTGGAGGGCGGCGTGGAGCGGTACGTGGACGTCTCCGACCAGGCGGTGACCAACTTCCGCAACCTCGGCTTCGATGGCTTGATCGCCATCGGCGGCGACGGCTCGCTGAAGATCGCCGCCGGCCTCGCCAAAAAGGGCATCCCGATCATCGGCGTCCCGAAGACGATCGACAACGACCTGGCCGCGACCTACGTCACCTTCGGCTTCGAGACCGCGGTGGACACCGCCACCGACGCCATCGACAAGCTTCACTCGACCGCGGAGAGCCACGACCGCGTGATGGTGGTCGAGGTCATGGGCCGCTACTGCGGCTGGATCGCCCTGCACGCCGGGGTGGCCGGCTCCGCCGACGTCATCCTGATCCCCGAGATCCCCTTCGACCTGGACAAGGTCTGCCAGAAGGTGATGCAGCGGGAGCTGGACGGCCGCCACTTCTCGATGGTGGTGTGCGCGGAAGGCGCGCTGGCGCAGGACGGCCAGCTCACCTACATGGAAAATGCCCACGACGGCCGCGAGGCGCGGCTCGGCGGCATCGCGGAGAAGGTCGCCTCCGAGATCGCGAAGCGCACCGGCAAGGAGACGCGCTCGATGGTGCTGGGTCACCTGCAGCGCGGCGGCCAGCCGACCGCCGACGACCGGCTGCTCTCCCTGCGCTACGGCGCGGCCGCGGTGCGCCTGGCCGAGGAGGGCAAATGGGGCACCATGGTCGCTTTCGACCCTCCGGAGATGACGTCGGTGCCGCTGGAGGCCGCGCTCGAGACGATGAAGACGGTTCCGGTGGAATGCGACACCGTGCGTACGGCGCGGGAGCTCGGCATCTCCTTCGGCGACTGATCCGCGCGCCGATGCATCCCGGCTCGGCGCGCGAGTACGGAAATTCACCAATAAGCGAGCTGACTAGCCGTCCCCGTCCCCTTCCGTGTCGCGCATCCACCACTGCAGCACGACCGCCTGCAGCAGCGACAGCACGAGGAGCGTGCCGTCGGTGTTCAGGTACAGGGACACGAACGAGCCCGTCAGCCGCCGCAGGGCGAGCACGAGCAGGAAGCCCACGGCCACGTTGACGGCGCCGAGGACGATGGCGAGCCCGACGCACTCCAGCATGCGGAAAAGCGCCGGCCGCAGCGCGTAACGCCGCGCCCCGAGACCGCGCGTGGCGGTGAGGTAGAACGCGGCCGACGTCACCCCGAAGAGGAGGAGCAGGTAGTACGCCTCCACCTCAGAAATCCCCGGAGATCCGGTAGTACGCCCGCGCGAGGGCCTCCTGTGCCACCGCGCGGGCCAGCGCGAGGCGCGCCTGGGGCTGCTCCGGCCGCAACGATTCCTCGAGCACCGGCGCCGCGGCCACCACCATCCCCTCTCGCTCGAACACGCGCCGAGCGCGCGGCATGTGATGCAGGCCCGTCACCAGGATGATCGTGGCCGCGCGGCCACGGCCCAGGCGCGCGAAGACACGATGCGCCTCGTCGCGCGTGCTCTGGCCGCCGGGCTCGACGATCAGCGCATCGGCGGGGACGCCGAGGTCGGCGGCGTAGCGCGCACGCACCTCCGCCTCCACGACGCCGTTGTACTCGGGACCGAGCAGCACGATGCGCGGCGCCAGCCCCTGCCGGAAGAGGCGAATGCCGTGGACGGTGCGCCGCAGCGAGTTGTCGGTCAGCTCGCCCTCCGGCATGACCCCCGACCCCAGCACGACGATGGCATCGGCCCGGGGCAGCGCGGCGCCGGAGAAACCGCCGTGAAGCGCAGCCGCCAGCGGCGTGAAGGCGAGGAGGGCGAAGGCCGCGAGGCCGGTGGCCCCGATCGCCCTCGCCGCGACGCGCACGACCCCACGTGGATGCGTGCCCTCCTGTTTACCCTTTGCGTAATCAGCACGCAACCGCGTGACCGCGATCACCATCGCCGAGGCCGGCGTCCGGCCGCGCCTATAATCGATTCTGGGGCGGGAGGAATCGTCGATGAGGAGTTGGGCGTCGTTCGCGTGCGCGGTTGCGACGGTCGCGATGGCCGCGGCCGTGGCCGCGGTGGCCGATGGTCAGCCCGCTTCGACAGCGTCGCGGACCATCGAGGTCACTGCCGGCGACTCCAAGTTCGAGCCGGCGGTCATCGAGGTCGTCGAGGGCGAGCGCATCGCGCTGAAGGCGCGCACCACCGACGGCAAGAAGCACGGGCTGGGCATCAAGGAGATGGGCGTGAAGGCCGCCCTCCCCAAAACCGGCGAGGTGATCTCGATCGAGTTCACCGCCGGCAAGCCGGGGACGTACGCCATCGCGTGCTCCGTGTACTGCGGCAGCGGGCATTCGCGGATGAAGGGCCGGCTGGTCGTCTCGGCGCGGAAGTAGCCGTGCCATCCCTCCTCGCGATCGCCACCGTCGCTGCGGCCCTCCTCGCCGCGCCCGCGGCGCCGGCCCAGGATCCGACCTCGGTGAAGGGAGTCGAGGCGGAAGACCTTCAGAGCGTGCCGCCGGATCCGTCGCGCCGACCCGCTACCGACGACAGCGAGGTCGATCCCGTCGAACCCGACTTCGTCGTGGTGAACCTGCCGACCCAGGCCCGCATGCCGCGTGGCGGCTGGGCCTTCCGCGTCACCCATCGCTTCGCGCGCCCCCTCGGCGACGGCAGCCTGGGCGACCTCGCCAAGGACCTGTTCGGCTTCGATTCCGGCGGGCTCATCGGCCTCGAGCTCCGCTACGGGATCGCCCGCGCCACGCAGGTCGGCATCCATCGCACCAGCGATCGCACCGTGCAGTTGTTCGGCCAGCGGGACGTGCGGCGGGCGGAGGACGGGCCCTTCGGCCTGGCCGTGTTCGCGGCCGTCGACGGTCTGGACAACTTCACCGAGGACCATTCCCCGGGCGTCGGCGTCATCCTGTCGCGACGGCTGGGCGAGCGGGGCGGCGCCTACGCGATGCCGGCGCTGGTGGCCCACCTCGTGACGCCCGCCCTGGACGAAACGACGGACCCCGAGTCCACGACCGCGCTCGTCGTCGGGCTCGGCGTGCGGTTCCGGTTCTCCGAGAACGGCGCGCTGCTGTTCGAGGCCACGCCGCGCCTCAACGCGCCGGACAGCGACACCGGCTTCCGCCACCCCGTCAGCTTCGGCATCGAGAGGACGCTCGGCGGGCACGCCTTCCAGCTGAACGTCTCGAACTCGTTCGGGACCACCCTCGGCCAGAGGGCCCGGGGCGGCGCGCGCAGCGGCTGGTTCATCGGTTTCAACATCGCGCGCAAGTTCTACTGATCTCCCCAAGGAGCCCTCATGATTCGACGGTACTCGTCCGTGTTGGCCGCGTGCGCCCTCGTCGGCCTGTCCGCCTGCGGCGGCGGGAGCGGATCGCCGGGCGGCCCTTCCGGTGGAGGAGGTACCACGAATCCCCTCCCCGGCGAGGCGGCCACGATCAACATCCTGAACACCGGAGTCACCCCGAAGGTCGTGACCGTCCCCGTCGGATCCCGGGTCAACTTCGCGAACCAGAGCAGCAACAACATCGAGATCAGCTCCGACCCGCATCCCATACACACCGACTGCCCCGGCTTGAACATCGGGGTATTGCGCCCGGGCCAGACCGGCCAGACGGACGCCCTCAACGCGGCGCGGACCTGCACGTACCACGATCACGGCCGCGACCAGGACGAGAGGTGGCAGGGCTCGATCGTCATCCGGTAGCGGCGCGCGGTTTCCGGGCCGATTTCGGCGCGCGGGTCGCGGGCCGCGCGGGCTTCGGCACGACGGCAGTGACGGCCTGGCGCAGGCGGGCCAGCGCAGCCTCCGGCACGACCCTCACCTCGCGCAGGCGGCGCGGCGCGGCCTTGCGCACCGCGTCGACGGAGAGCGCGTCGGCGATCACCAGGTCGGCCGCCTTGACCAGCCTCTTCCACTCCCGCGGCGCGGACAGTAGCCGCGTCTCGGTCAACATCTCGTCACCCCGCAGGCTGCGCAGGAACACGGACGCGAAAGGCAGCACCGTCGGGGAGTGGGAGACCACGAGGACGATGGAGCCGGCGGGGAGCGCCTGGATGGCCTCGCGGTCGGCCGCCCCCACCTCCAGGGTCACTCCCTCCACCGCGACGCCGGGGGCGATGCGGCGTACAGCTTCCAGGTGGTACGGGAGCACGACGGTCAGCGCGCCCACCGCCCGGGCGGGCTCGCGGGCGAGATCGTCGAGCGTGCACGGCGTGGCCGGCACCGCCAGCACGCTGCGGATCTCGTGCGCGAGCAGCTCCGCCATCTCCATGGAGGGATCGACCACCAGCACCCGGTCGGGGGGCACCGCGGCCAGCCAGCGCTCCACCGCGGCGCGGATCTCGGGGGTGGCGAATCCCTTGCGATAGGCGGTGTGGAGCGCGAGCCGGATCATCTCGTCCAGGCCGCGCGCTTCGGCCAGCGTCGCCGCCCCGGACCGGCACACGAAGACCCCCGACCCGCGCTGCAGCTCCACGTGCCCCGCCGTCTCGAGGTCCTGGTAGGCGGCGGAGACGGTGTTGTGATGGACTTTCAGCCGGCGGGCCAGCGCGCGCACGCTGGGCAGCCGCTGCCCCTGCGCGAGGCTGCCCTCGAGGATCTTCATCTCCAGTTGCGTGACGATCTGGTCGCGGACCGGGACGCCGCCGCGGCGATTCAGGACGATGTCCATAGTTGACCGATGGGCGGGGATTATTGCATGGTGACGGCGCGTGCGGTCCATCGCCGGCCGGCATCCGATCCTCGGCCGTGTCGCCTTCTACTCGCTGGTGGTCCTCGGCCTCGTGCCGCTGGTGTTCTCCCACGTCATGACGCGACCCTTCCGGCAGCCCACGAGCCCGCCCCCTGCGGGCTTCGTC
>Ga0326597_10004186_pt1 | contig 20374 bp, 13 predicted proteins | sample RVTome_12_FD_203789 | JGI IMG/M metagenome (GOLD analysis project Ga0326597, IMG submission 203789) | Soil microbial communities from uranium-contaminated site in the Upper Colorado River Basin, Wyoming, United States - RVT100D185 | ecosystem: Environmental > Terrestrial > Soil > Contaminated >...
CGAGAAACTCAGCTGTCGATCGGGCCAACGCCACCTGCAGATTGGCGAGCAAACCGTAACCCGTTGACCAGGTGTGGGGCGACCAGACCTTTCCGGCCTCGCGAGCCCATTCGGCCACTCGCCCGCAGCCGCTGACACCACCGGCCAGCACCACATCGTTTTGGATCACGTCGACAACGTCGAGGAGCCGCCGTGACTCAGAGAGGGTGCGGACCATCTCCCCGGCGGCGATTCGCACACCGGCCAGATCACGCAGCCGGCGGTATCCATCAATGTCGGCAGTGTCGAGCGGCTCCTCCAGCCAGTAAAGGTCTAGTTCGGCGAGCGCCTCGGCGCACGAGAGAGCGGTGTCGACATCCCATCTGGGAGTCCGATCACCGGGCATTCGCCAGCCCTGGTTGGCGTCAACGAGCAACTCCATCGTTGGACCCAACGCGGTACGTGCGCCTTCCACCACTCTTACATCCTCCCGCCACTCCGGATGGCTGAAGCGGATCTTGGCGGCAGTGATTCCATTCTCCTTCCACTGCACGAGTCGATCGACTCGTTCAGCCGCATCCAACGTTTCGCCGGTGGACGCGTAAGCGCGGAATCGGTCGGTGGCCCCTCCCAACATCCTCCACAGGGGGAGCCCCCGTGACCGGGCGATGAGATCCCAAACCGCCACCTCCACGGTCCAGTTGCGGCCACCGTGAAAGTCAACCGTCTCACATATCCCAAACACCGATTCAGTGTCTTCGGGATCGACTCCCACCAAGAGGTGGGATAACAACTGCACATCCGGCACCGGAGCCCCGCCGCCAAAGCCACGGAGCCCTTCATCGGTGTCAACGATGACGATCGTCTCACCGAAAGTGGTCCGGGGTACCGGGTCCCAGGCAGCGAGGAAGGGCCGCTCGAGCGGCATCCGATATGTGCGCGCCTCCAGAGAAACGATCCTCACCTCAATGAGACGATTGCATCTGTCGAAGTTCTTCCAGAGGAATGTGGCAACGGATCGAGTGACCGGGCTCCATTTCCGCCAGTGGCGGCTCCCGGGTCTCGCAGATCTCACCGATCTTGCGAGGGCAGCGGGTGTTGAACACGCAACCGGGGGGAGGGTTGGCGGCTGAGGGAATCTCGCCATGGAGCCTGATCCGGGTGTCTTCTTCCACCTCTGCTGAAGCGGAGAGCAGCGCCTCGGTGTAGGGATGATTGGGACCGCCAAATACCTGTTCTGCCGATCCCACCTCCATCAGCCTCCCCAGATAAAGCACCGCAACCCGATCGGCCAGATACCGAACGACCCCGAGGTCGTGCGAGATGAACAGGTAGGCAACGCCCTTATCCGCTTGCAGGCGGGCAAGCAGATTGAGGATGGCCGCCTGGACCGAGACGTCCAATGCCGAAGTGGGCTCATCGCATACCACCAGCTTGGGATCCCCCGCAAACGCTCGGGCGATAGCGATTCGTTGTTTGAGACCGCCGGAGAGGTTGCGGGGCCGGACTGTCAGATACTGGGAGCCGACCCTGACAGATGCCAACAACTCGGCCATTCTCTTGTCTCGCTCGGCCGGAGACACTCTGAGGAGTTTGGTCATGGTGCGACCGATGATGCGTTTGATGGTGTGCCGCCGATTGAGGGCCGAGTCTGGGTTTTGAAACACGATCTGCACTGCCCGCACTTGTTCTTCCGGGCGGACGTCGATGCTGGGCGCCAATTTTTCGCCTTCCAGCTCGATAACGCTGCCCTTATCGGGAGCCGAGAGCCCCAGCACCAGACGGGCCAAAGTGCTCTTACCGCTCCCCGACTCTCCCACCAGGGCCAGGGTCTCACCTTCGGCGATGTCGAGATTTACGTCGACCACCGCATAGACAGGATGTCCGTCTTGATGAAAGGTCTTAGACACCCCGTCGATGTCGACCAACTTGATCGAATGATCCGGTTTGACGCCGGTGCCGGCCGCCGGTACCGCCCGCGGCAGGCTGGGGGCGTCCTGGTGGAAATGACATCTGCTGACCCGGGTCGATGAAACTTCGTAGAGGATCGGCTCGTCAGTCCGGCAGACCTCCTGCACTAGTCCACATCGATCGGCGAAGACGCAGCCGGACGGAATGGCACCAATCGGTGGCAGAAAACCCGGAATCGTGTCAAGGGCCCCCCGATCCTTGGTCACTCCTCGCTGCGGGAGGCATCGCAACAGACCCACGGTGTAAGGATGACGAGGATCTGTAAACAGTTCCTCCGATGGACCTTCCTCAACCAGACGGCCCGCGTATAGCACCCCCACCCGGTCGCACATCTTCCGGATGACTGCCAGGTTGTGGGATATGAACAACACCGACGTGCCGGTTTCGAAACGGAGCTGGTTGATCAGGTCGAGCACTTCCGCTTCGACCGTGGCGTCGAGCCCGGTAGTGGGCTCGTCGAGGATCAACAGCGCGGGTAACGACGCCAGCGCCATTGCGATCACCACCCGCTGTTGCATCCCACCCGAGAGCTGATGGGGGTAGCGGCGCATCACCCGGGCCGGGTCGGCGATCTGAACACGACGCAAGGCCTCAGCCGCACGGCTACGCGCCTCAGTCTTGGATGCTCCGAGCAGCTGAAACGCCTCGCCGACTTGCTCATCGATGCGCAATGCAGGATTCAGAGCCGAACCCGGGTTCTGGTAGACCATCGACACTTCTTTGATCCGCAACCTTCTGAGTTCGTCTTCCCCCATGGAGCGGAGATCGCGGCCCGCGACCAGGATCGATCCGCCCGAGATCCGGCCGTTCCGGGGCAGGTATCGCATCGCTGCCATTGCGATGGTCGACTTGCCACAGCCGGACTCCCCCACCAGGCCGAACGACTCGCCCGGTTTGACCGTAAAGGTGACGCCACGGATGGCTGTGAGCCAATCACCGGCGACCCGATAGTCAATCCGCAGATCCGATACATCAAGAGCGCTCGTCAGAACCGTGGTCACTGTTCGAACACCGCCGCGACCGAATCGGCAATCAAATTTACTCCGACGACCAGGGAGGCAATGGCGAGAGCAGGGAACAACACCGACCACCAGATCCCGGCGTTGAGGAGGGCGTAATGCTGGAAGATCGCCAGACCCCAGTCGGGCGTCGACGGCTCCACGCCGAATCCGAGGAAGGAAAGAGTGGCTGTGGTGAAGATGGCGTAACCCAGCCGAACGGTGAACTCGACCAGGACCGGGCCCATGACGTTGGGAAGAATCTCCACGAACATGATGTGCCACCCCCCCTCCCGCCGAAGTCGCGCGGCGGCTACGTACTCGAGTTCCCTTTCCGCCAGCACCGCAGCCCGCACGGTCCGGGCGATTACAGGTGTGAACACCATCCCGATCACGACGATGACCCCGATGGTCGATGGGCCGAGGGCGGTAAGGGCGATCAATCCGGTGATGACCAATGGAATCGAGAGGAAGGCATCGATGATTCGAGACACCACATCATCGACCAGCCCACGGAAATAGCCCGTTATCAAACCGAGCGCCGTTCCCAACACTGTACCCAACAACGTCGCGGCGGGAGCGATGATGAGAATACTTCTGGCGCCAGCGATGGTCCGCGAAAGGACATCACGTCCCAGCTGATCAGTGCCGAACCAGTGAGCAGCCGACGGCGGCAGATTCTTGCTGAGGATGTCGGAAGCCGACCCGGCAGGATCGTATGGAGCGAGCCAAGATCCGAAAATCGCGCAAACGACCCAGATGCCGACCAGAAACAGGCCGGTCAGGAAGCTCGGCGATCGAAACAGGAGCCGTACCTGTTTCTTGCGAGTTTCGTCGGGAGACACAATGACTGGAGCAGGTGCCGCGGCCGTCACTCAACACCCCCCAGGCGAATCCGCGGGTTGAGAAACGAATAAGCAATGTCGGCGAGCAAGGTCGACGTGAGGTAGATCGCTCCCACCACTAGAACCCCACCCTGCAACAAGGGAAAGTCCTTCTTCTGCGCGGCCGTGTACAGGAGCTGACCGATGCCCTGATAGGTAAAAAGCACCTCGATAGCCACCAGACCGCCAATGAGATAGCCAACCTGTGTGGCCACTACTGCGATCGTTGGCAGTAGGGCGTTGCGAAGAACGTGCCGAACGATGACCCGCCGAGCGGAAAGGCCCTTGAGAATGGCGGTGCGGGTGTAGTCGGCGTTGAGCGCCTCCACCACCCCAGACCGGGTTATCCGGGCGATGTAACCAAAGAGCACCAGCACCAACGGGATGGCGGGAAGGATGAGATATCGGAGTTGAGTGAGCAACCCCGACCCGTCGGGTGGCCGGGCCGTCACCGGCAACCAGTGGAGCACGATCCCGAAGACGACGATAAAAGCTATCGCCGTTACGAACTCGGGAATGGCGGTCACGGATAGACCACCCACCGAGATGATGCGATCTAGCCAGCGACCTTGCCGAAGTCCTGCTGCTACCCCACCCAGGATGCCGAGGGGGACGACAATTACGAAAGCCACCAGCGCCAACTTGGCGGAGTTGGCGATGGCCCTCTTCAACAGGTCCCAGACTGGTCGCGAAAAGTTGAGCGAGTCGCCCAAATCTCCCGTGAGGGCACCGCCGATCCAGGATAGGTATTGGGTCACTATCGGGCGATCGGTCCCCAGTCTCGCATTGAGGGCGTCGACCGCCTCCTGGGTGGCGAACGGTCCCAGAATTCTTCGGCCGACGTCACCAGGCAGGATCTGGGTCCCGAAGAACACCAGCAGACTGAGTACAAGGAGGGTTATGAGGGCTAGGGCTAACCGGCGAGTGAGAAAACGCGTCACTGCAGGTGTGGGAGCCCGACGGCCGGGCTCCCATCACTTGTGCTCATGACAGAGTTGCACCCTCGAGCCTGACATGTCCCATGGCTGATACTTCCCATCCGCTCAGGTTGGATTTCGCGGCGGTCAGGTGGTAGTAGAAGTAGGGCAGGATCAAGGGCGTCTCATCCAACAGGATCTCTTCGACCGTCTTCGCCGCCGCGCGCTGAGAATCGAGGTCGAGGGCACCTACGAACGTATCCACGGCGGAATCAAAGGCGCTGCTGTTGAAGTGGGCGGCGTTCCAGCCTCCATCGCTCCGCAATGCATAGTTGATATAGACATTGGGAACACCACGGTGTCCGTAGTCCGTGATCCCCATTGGTGAACCACTGAGCCAGAAATCGTTGTAGTACGTCCCGGCATCGGTGATGTTCAGCTCCACGGTCACGCCGATCTCGGCCGCGGCCGTCTGTACCAACTGTGCCAGGGTTGGCATCTCGAAACCGTTCCATCCCGACAGCTGCACGGTGAAGCCATCCGGGAGACCCGCATCAGCCAGAAGTTGACGTGCCTGCTCCACGTTGGCCTCACGCTGGGGGACCGTCAAGTCGCTAGACGGGAAAACAGGTGCCATGGGATGATCATTTCCCAGATCAGCCTTGCCGTTGAAGAGACCGGCCAGGATGTCGGCTCTATTCAGTGTCAAAGCCATGGCCTGGCGGACTCTCTTGTCGGTGAAAGGCTCGACATCCGTTGCCAGATGAACCTGCCGGTGAGGGGCGGCCCGGAGCTCTGTGACCACAGTGTTGGCGTCGGTGAGCAGAGCTTGACCACTGGCAACCGAGAAGTTGCCGAGCATGTCCACTTCCCCACCGAGATAAGCCGTAACGGCAGCGGCTTCCTCTGCAAAGAACACGTGCTCAATCCGATCTGGTATGACGCGGCCGACATCCCAATAGTCGGGGTTCTTCGTGTAGGACACCGACACGCCCTGCTCGAAAGCTTCCAGTTTCCAAGCTCCCGTCCCCGGGAAGGTCTGTTCGTACACTCCCTCGCCGTACCCGGCCCACCAGGCGGCCGGCAAGATGACGGCGTTGTAGTTGTCGGAGCTGACCAGATAGGGGAAGCTGCCCACTGGACGGTCGAGTTCGAAGGTGACTGTGTAGTCATCTGTCGCTGTAGTGGCGCCGGGCGAGAGAGCCCGGTAGAAGGCAGAGGCAGCATTGCCACCAATGACCCCCTCGATCGAGGCAACGACGTCGGCGGCCTTCATCTCGGTGCCGTCCTGGAACAAAACCCCCTGACGCAGACTGAACGTCCAAACCGAGCCGTCATCGTTGGGGGACCAGCTCTCTGCCAGGACAGGACGGAGCTCGAGGTTGCTGTCCGAGAAGGCGAGGTACTCGCCAGATTGACCCAGGACCGCCAAACCACCCTCGTCGGCGACCGTGACTGGATCGATTGCCCCAGCCGGAGCGACCAGTCCGTTGCGCACGGTGATCGGGCCCGCAACGGCGGTCGTTGAGGTCGTCCCCGCAGCAGTGGTCGTGGTGGTACCGGCGCCGGTGGTCGTCGTGGCATCGGGTGAGGCGCAACTGGCCAGGACACCGAGCAGCGGGAAGCCCATGCCGATCACCGTCCCGCGGCGGATGAAGTCGCGCCGGCTTATCTTTCCCGCGGCATACTCATCAATCAAATGGTTCTCCACCGGGGTGCTCACGCGACGAATGGCGTCGACGCGTCGTTGACGTTCCTTCATGAGGTCTTCTCCTTCGGAAAGATGCCGTTTCGTTCGTGTCTCGAAAGTCAACTCATCGCCAATGAAGGCAGATGGCTTGCCTCCCAGAAACCGAATCGACGTTAATCGAATTAGCTCAACTGCGAGCGGGCCAACCTCGCAGGGTCCGGGTCGGACCCACCTTCAATGGGCGAGACCAGGCGACGGGTTCGATAGTTCCCTCACTGCGTGCCAGACTTTGGGCAGGCGGTAGTCCCAATATTTTGTCCGCTCGATGCTGATCGAACGACCGCTCAACACCCCGCCGGGGAGAGTCCCATTGTGGATGCGGACGTTCCGGTAGTAGAGAGGCGACAACTCCTGGGCGGCACGGGCGTGCCGCTCGCTGGCCCGCCAGTACTCTCGCACCTCAGGGATGTCGTGCAGGACGAGATTCGCCCAGTTGCCGTCGGGTAGCTCCATCGAGCTGTAGCTGAGGATGCCGGGAAAGTTTCTGAACTCGAGGACGATCTCAGCGTTGGCCTCCTCCAGAGGAGCGCGATCCTGATCGAGGTGTTTCTCACCGAAGAACCCCACTACGCAAACATTGCGCCGGTTGTGCAGCCCCATGACGTTGGCGACAATGACCCGCCGCTTGAGGCCGTGCACCTGCCATTCATTGGATTGATATTGGATCACTGTCCCCTCCCCCAAGGCCATGCGGGCGAGGAGTCCGCGCAAGTCCTCGAGCATGTAACCAAGCATCGCCCGGTCGCGTTCGTACAGTGACACGGCAGTAAAGGGTCGGCGTGCGACCGACTGGTTGGCAGCAAGAACTCGAGTAGCCATCGATTGGGTCTGTTCCTGTGACAATATCGTCCCCCGAGCCACCGAACTTGCATGCATATGAGCCAGAGGGAATCGATCTATCGGCCCCGGCATGGAGGGAGTGAACCTGACGCTGCTCTGGAACGCACGAGTCTTCACAGCAAATGGGCCAAAGACTCGAAAAGGAATGCTCGTAGACATCTCGGGATCAAAGATCCAGGCGGTGGAGCCGACCAACGGCGCCCCCGCCCCCGCGGGGGCCGTTGACGTTGAGGGTCGAACCGTGCTCCCGGGCCTCATCGATGCTCACTGCCATTTCTCCTCCGATTTGCAACGTAGCCCGGGGTTTGGGCCCCGCCCTCCTCTCGCCGGCGAGCCCCCGAGGCCCCGGGAACTCGGGTATTTCGTTCTCGCCGCCGCGGCGGCGGCAATCCTCAAATCGGGTTTCACCACCATCAGGGACGTCGGTTGTTATGACGATGAGGCGCTGACCAGCAGACAGGCGATCGAACTCGGTGTGATCGCCGGACCGAGGTTGTGGTGTTGCGGGCGGATCATTTCTGCCACGGCACCGGGTGGGGAGATTTTCGGGACGATGTACTGCCAGGCAGACGGTCCCTGGGAGATGCGCCGAGCCGTCCGAGAACAGGTCCGGCGGGGAGCCGACTATGTGAAGTTCATGGCCACCGGCGCCCGTTCTGTGGTTGGAGAGGATCCCGAACCTCCCCAGATGACGAGCGAAGAGATGACGGCCATCGTCGACGAGGCACATCGCATGGGTAAACGGGTGGCCGCCCATGGCGAGGGTCTGGCTGGCACCCGCCTAGCGATCGAAGCGGGAGCTGACACTATTGAGCATGGGCTGTCCCTCCACCGCGCACCCGATCTTCTCGATCTGATGGCCACCAACGGCACGGTGCTGGTTCCCACCCTCTCCACATTTCACGACCTGGCCGAACGGTTCCGCGACCAGTTCCATCCCCGGCTGGTGGCCCAGGCCAGCCGTCAACTGGAGGAGGCATATTTGACCGTCGTGGCTGCTCGTGTTGCGGGTGTGACGATCGCGCTCGGATACGACTCAGGACCGCCGGGAACTGCAGCCGCGGAGTTGCTGAGGCTGCAAGCCGCCGGACTCAACCCCCAAGAAGCGTTGCTAGCGGCCACTGCCGGCGGTGCGGCCGCCTTAGGTCGTGATGACCTAGGAGTAGTCGCCCCGGGGTACGCAGCCGATATGGTGGTCATCGACGGCGCCCCCGACCGGGACCTGGAGGAGATGGCCGACCCTGCCCGGATCTTCATGGTGATAAAGGACGGTAGGTTGGTCGGGTGACGGCTCGGCTGGTGATCATTGGCTCCGGGATCGTCGGATCCTCCGCCGCCTTTCACCTCGCCCAACTGGGATGGGATGATTTGCTGCTGATAGATCGAGGAGACCCGGTCAACAACCTCGGATCGACCTCTCACGCTCCTGGCGGCGTGGTGGCCCTCAGTCACAACAAGCTCCTGACCCAAATGGCTGTCTACAGCAGCCGCCTCTATCGGACTTTGCCCGAGTACTCCGACGACCGTCGGATGGTCAATCCGGTTGGCACCCTCGAGGTGGCCATCTCCCAGGATCGTCTCAACGACTTGGTTCGACTTCATGGCGAGGCGATCAGTTTTGGCACCGAGGCCGAGTTGATGACTCCGGCCGCGGCAGTTGCCAAGCTTCCCTACCTCGACCCTGAGGCCCTGGTGGGAGCGCTTTTCGTCCCCGAGGGCCAGATCGTGGCGGCAGCCCATGTGGCTGGGGCTTTCCAAAGGGAAGCCGAACGGAGCGGCCATCTTCGGGTGGTTGGCAACACCGAGGTGACGAGCGTGGAGACAACCGATGGCCGGGTCCGGGCGGTGGTCACTGGTGACCAGGAGCGGATCGAATGCGACCAAGTCCTTATCGCCACCAACATCTGGTCGCCCTTGCTTGGGGAGCAGCTCCGATCACCCTTCCCTTTGCTGGCTTACGAGCACCAATACCTGATCAGCCCACCGCTGGCAGATCTTGATCGTTTCGACCCCGGCCGACCCGAAGACGAGGTCATCTACCCGTCGGTTCGTGAACTCGATACATATCTCTACTTCCGCCAGCACTGGAACACTTACGGAATCGGGAGCTACCACCACCGCCCCCGGCCGGTGTGGCCCGCCGATCTTGGTGCCGGCGCCATCCACGACTTCACACCCGACGACTTCACCGGTGAGCCGTGGGAGAAGGCCCAGCGATTATTCCCGATGTTCCGGGGCACCGACTTCAACCTGTATCCGCGTCGCATCAACGGCCTCTTCGCCTTTTCCGTCGATGGCATGCCGATCATGGGGCCGACCGCCATCAGAGGAGCATGGGTGGCCACCGGCTCCTGGCTCACCCACGCCGGTGGCGTTGGGAAATCGATCGCCGAGTGGATGGTGGCCGGCGAGACCGAATGGGACATGCGCCAGGTCGACGTCAATCGCTTCCACCAATTTCAGACCACACCCCGATTCATCGAGAGAGTCTGCAACAAAAACTACGCCGAGATCTACGACATCATCCATCCGCGGGAGCCGATTTCGGAGCCACGCAACGTGCGACTATCTCCGTTCCATGTGCGCCATGTTGAAAACGGAGCCGTCTTCACGACCTTCGCCGGGCTGGAGCTCCCCAACTGGTTCGAGAGCAACGGGCCTCTGGTCGAGCAGTATGGGGAGCTGATTCCTGCCCGCCGGGGCTGGTCCGCACTGCACTGGTCACCGATCCAGGGGGCCGAACACATGCGCACGCGGGAGAGCGTGGGCATCTTCGATCTGACCGGGCTGTCGATCATCGAAGTGTCGGGCCCCGGTGCCCTCGCCTTGGTGGATCGGCTCTGCTCCAACAAGGTCGATGTGACCCCCGGCAGAGTTGTCTACACAACCTGGTTGACCGTTCGAGGAGGAGTCCGCCGAGACCTAGCCGTGGCGCGGCTGGAAGCGGATCGTTTCTGGATGTTTGTCGGAGAGGGAACCCGACCCCGTGATGTTGATTGGGTGCGGCGCGCCGCCTTAGGCCGGGCTGACGTGGTCGTCACCGATCTGTCAGATGGCCTGACCGCCCTCGGGTTGTGGGGACCTTCCGCTCGGGCCGTGCTCGAGAGGGTCACTCGTACCGATCTCTCCAACGACGCGTTCCCGTACTTCACCGCACGGTGGATCGACCTTGGTTATACCAACGCGCTGGCAGTCCGCATCTCCTACGCCGGGGAACTGGGCTGGGAGCTTCACTTCCCGGCCGAGTTCGCTTTGGGCGTTTGGGATCTTCTGTTGGCGGCGGGAAGAGATGATGGACTGTTGCCCGCCGGATTCGGAGCGTTTGACTCCTTGCGGCTGGAAAAGGGATATCGAGGATGGGGAACCGACGTGCATACCGAATACACCCCCTACGAAGCCGGACTCGGGTGGACCGTCAAGCTCGACAAAGGCAGCTTCATCGGCGCCGAGGCAGCCCGCGAATACGCCAAGACCCCGCCGGCCAGGCGATTGTCCTGCCTCACCCTGGTCGATCAGGAAGCGGTCGCCTTCGGCTACGAGCCGATCATGGATGGCGATCACTGCGTGGGCCATGTCACCAGCGCCAACTTCGGATACTCGGTTGGCAAGCCAATCATCTATGGATATATCCCGGCCACGCTGGCCGTAGAAGGAACCCCGCTCGAGATCATCTATTTCGGTGAGAGGTTTGAAGCGATCGTGGCCGCCGATCCGTTGTTCGATCCCAAGATGCTGCGGATGAAAGGCTGACCCATGCCACGCCGGGGATCCGAAGAGGGTTCGACCAGATCAGACCGTAGATCCGCCCGGGGGGGCGGTGGGATTCATCAGCTCCCCTGGCGACCGCTGGCTAACCCTTACCGGCCGATCGAGGTGATCTCCGAAGATCAGGTCGAGGCCATCCATCTGGCCTCACTTCGCATTCTCTCCGATATCGGCATGGACTTCCTTCACCCCGAGGCGCTCGACCTTTTGGCAGTAGGTGGCGCCCAGGTGACGGCGGGGGCGCAGCGGGTTCGCTTCGAGCCTGGTCTGGTCGATGAGATGCTGCGCGCCATCCCACCCACCTTCCCCCTCCGTGCCCGCAACCCGATTCACGACCTCGAGATGGGTGGGAACCGCGTCGGTTTTGCCACTGTCGCCTCGGCCCCCAACGTCTCAGATCTGGATCGCGGAAGAAGGTCGGGCACCTTCGAGGACTACTGCGACTTCCTGCGACTCGGACAGTTCTTCAACGTCATCCACATGTATGGGGGCTACCCGGTCGAGCCCGTCGACCTCCCCCCCGGGACCCGGCACCTCGACTGTCTGGCCGCCATGGTGACCCTCACCGACAAAGTGTTCCATGCCTATTCACTGGGACGGGGACGCATCATCGACGCCCTCGAGATCGTCCGGATAGGTCGTGGCCTCACCTACGAGCAACTGGCCAGGCAACCGTCGATGTTCACCGTTGTCAACACCTCCTCACCACTTCGCCTCGACGGCCCCATGATCGAAGGCCTCATTGAGATGGCCCGTCATGGCCAGGTAGTTGTGATCACCCCTTTCACGCTATCGGGTGCCATGGCACCTGCCACTCTGGCCGGAGCCCTTGCTCAACAGAACGCGGAATTTCTCGCCACTCTGGTCCTCAATCAGCTCGCCCAACCGGGCGCACCCGTGATGTATGGCGGCTTCACGTCCAACGTAGACATGAAGTCGGGGGCGCCCGCTTTTGGTACGCCCGAATACACCAAAGCAGCTATCGCTGGCGGTCAGCTGGCTCGCCGTTATCGACTCCCCTATAGGTCCTCCAACGCCAACGCTTCCAACGCCGTGGATGCCCAGGCCGCCTACGAGTCGGAGATGTCGCTCTGGGGTGCAGTGATGGGTGGTGCCCATATGGTCATGCACGGCGCCGGCTGGATGGAGGGTGGACTGGTGGCGTCCTTTGAGAAGTTCCTGGTCGACATCGAGATCCTGCAGACGATGAGTGAGTTTCTGCAACCGCTCCGCGTTGATGACGATGAGCTGGCCTTCTCAGCCATAGAGGAGGTAGGGCCCGGCGGTCACTTCTTCGGGGCGGCCCACACCCTCGAGCGGTACGAGCACGCTTTCTACGCGCCGATCCTCTCGGATTGGCGCAATTTCGAGAACTGGCAACTAGCCGGAGCCGAGGACGCCACCACCAGGGCCAACCGTCTCTGGAAGCAGGCTCTGAGCGAATACCAAACTCCACCCCTGGAGGAGGACCGCGCCGAAGAGCTGGCGGCCTTTGTGGCGCGACGCAAACAAGAAGGCGGCGTCGGCAGCTGAACCATCCCTCCTGACCCTCCCTTCTTGCGTAGACACCCGGGCGTTCGGCGGCGCGGATCTACGCAGGAAGGGATGGGGGGGATACCCTGCCAACGGTGAACTGGTGGTGCGAATGGGCGTGGATCGATGGGCAGGTATTTGGGGGGGCCCGCATAACGGTCGGTGACGACGGCTTGATCACGAGCGTCGAGCCCGCAGCCCCTCCGGGGAACTCCCAGCGGTTGCAGGGCATGGTGTTTCCGGGTTTCGCCAACACGCATTCGCACGCGTTTCATCGGGCATTGCGGGGTCGCACCCAGCAAACGGGCGACTTCTGGACCTGGCGGGAGGCGATGTATCAGGTCGCCGATCTTCTCGATCCAGACAGCTACTTGCAGCTGGCAACCGCCGTCTACTCGGAGATGGCACTGGCCGGCTACACCACTGTTGGTGAATTTCACTATCTCCATCATCAACCCGGGGGCGAGCCCTACGACGATCCCAACGTCATGGGTGTGGCTTTGATCGAGGCAGCTCGCCGGGCCGGGATAAAGCTGACTCTTCTCGACGCCTGTTATCTGACGGGGGCGATCGGCCAACCGCTTGATCCGTTGCAATCCCGCTTCGGTGACGAGGATGCCTGGGCCTGGGCGGGGCGGGTGGAAGAACTCCGACCCGATGCCAATACCAGAATTGGCGCTGCCGTGCACTCCGTCAGGACCGTGCCCGCCGATCAGATCCCGACCGTAGTCGATGCCGCCACCGGCAAGGTGTTGCACGCACATGTCTCCGAGCAGCCCGCCGAGAACGAGGAGTGCCGGGAGGCTTACCGCCTGAGCCCCACCGCCCTCCTGGCAGAAACGGGTGCTCTTGGAGCCCGCACCACAGCGGTTCACGCCACCCACCTGGGTGTCGACGACATCGACCTCCTGGGCCAATCGGGGACCACCATCTGCATGTGCCCCACCACCGAACGTGACCTGGGCGACGGCATCGGCCCCGCATGGGCGCTGGCCGCGGCGGGAGCCCGACTCGCTTTGGGCTCTGATCAACACGCGATCATCGACCCGTTTGAGGAGGCCCGCGGGCTGGAGATGCACGAGCGCCTGGCCACCGGCACTCGTGGCAACTTTCCCCCCGAGACGCTGGTGGCGGCACTGACTGTCAACGGCCATCGATCGCTCGGTTGGCCCGAGGCGGGACGTATTGCTGTGGGCGCTCCGTGTGACCTTGTGGCCGTTTCCCGATCGACGGTCCGCACCGCGGCCAGCGCTCCGGAGCAGCTGCTCTACACAGCAACGGCCTCCGACGTCACCGACGTCGTCGTCGGCGGCCAGCAAGTCGTGAAGGCCAGCCTCCATCGGCTCGGAGATGTGGCCCGGATGTTGGAGGAGGCGATCAGCCCACTCTGGGAATAGGGGGGCGGTCGACACCCCGTCTGAAGGCACCGGAGATATTGGCTGACAACGTCTCCAGGGGACCGCGACCGACCCAATAGCGCCAGGCGGCTCCTATTAACACGGCAGCCGTAGCGTGCCAGACGTAGAGAACGGGGCGATCGTCGAGTCCGAGTTCGCTCGCCAGCGCCACCACGTGCCCGGTGTACAGGCTGAGGGTCATGCCACCGGCGCCGGCCAACCAGGCGAGGGCGGGCTTCCCAGCGCTGGCAATCAAAAGGCAGATCCCGATTACGGCCATCGCAGTCCCGGTTGTGTGAATCAGGTCGATTGGAGAGCCCGAATGGGGCGTTGGGATTGCCAGGAACCACCAAGAGATGGTGGGAGCGGTACCGGAGTACTGGCTCGAGGGAGGACCGATCACCGATTCGCCGCCGAGGGGCCCCATGAGCAGAGAAGAGGCGAGCCACGACCCTACGGCTAGCGCAACTCCAAGACCCGCCAACCTCCAGGGAGTCCCGGGGGAATGGAGCTTCGACCGACCGATCGCCAGCCCGGCCAGGAGGTAGGTGATCCAGGGGAAGACCGGGTAATAGCCAGTGAGAAAAAGGTCTCCCAGCATGGCGACGGGATCGAGCAACGAACCGAAACCGGGAACCTGGGGACCGGGCTGGGCTCCGAGGCTTCTCAATATTTGACTGAGCACTGGCGCTCCGATCGCCCACACCACCGCCAGACGGATCAACCAGCGCCGGCTCAGACCCAACAACAGGACTCCGATGGCGAACAGCAGGGCGTAGTGAACAAGGATGACGGCCACCCCCGAGCTCAGCTCGCCCAGGAATAAGCCAATGACACCCAGCAGCAGGGCGCGACCCCAAATGCCAGCGCTCCCTGCCAGCCAGGTGCGACCGCTCAGTGGAGTTTCTCGTCCATTGGCGAGCGCCAACCCGACCCCGGCAAGCACGGCAAACAGGGCAGAGGACCTGCCACCCGCGATCAAAAAGTGCCAGGCGAGGCTGCCATCGGCATCCTCGGAGGGCAGGATGTGAACGGTCATCATTCCCAGCAGGGCAAGGGCCCTGGCACCATCGATGCCGATCAAGCGGCCCTTGCCGCCCTTGCGAGCCGATGCTGCCGATTCGACCACATCCTGCACGGCTCAGAGCGTACGGACGAAGATCGTCTAAGTGCTTCGTAATGTGATGGCGGTGAGGGCGACGGCCGCCAGGACCATTATGAACGCCTGGCCGCTGCTGGCGGCAATGGCCCTGTTGATGATCGGAAGCGGACTCCTGGGAACGGTTCTCGGAATTCGGGCATCTCTCGAAGAGTTCCCGACGACCGTCATCGGCCTGGTGATGTCGTGTTACTACGTCGGCTTTCTGGTCGGTTGCGTCGTGGCACCTCGGGTTCTCACCCGACTCGGCCACATCCGACTGTTCATTCTTCTGGCCCTGCTGGGCGCACTGGCCTCCGTCGTATACCCGCTTATGCCGATGCCAGCCGCCTGGAGCATCATTCGGGCAGTGACTGGCCTGGCAACTGCCGGTCTCTTCGTTGTGGCCGAAAGCTGGCTGGCCGCCAGCGGAGAACCAGCAGTGCGGGGTCGGCTCCTCGCCGTCTACCTACTCGTTGTCAACACCGGCTACGGGCTTGGCCAGGTCCTGCTCGGGGTTGGCCCGCCTGCCGGGTCAACTCTCTTCCTGATCGCCGCCGTCCTTATTGCGGCGGCGGCCCTGCCATTGGTGACCGTTCGGTTGACCTCACCGGCACGCGTCCGTCATGGACATTTAGCCTTAGACGAAGTCTTCAACAGAGCACCGCTGGGGCTGGCCACGTCTTGTGTCACCGGGATTGGAGTCGGGGCAATCCTCGGCATCGGTGCGGCCTATGCCACTCAGGTTGGGATGCCGGTCCCCCGGGTGGGCTTGTTCGTGGGTGCTGCCATGGCCGGAGGGATAGTCCTGCAATGGCCCATCGGCTATGCCTCCGATCGGTTCAACCGGCGACACGTGATCATCGGAGCCAGCATCGCAGCCGGGATCTGTTCTCTGACGGCCATGGCCATCAACCCGCTTTCGACCTGGCTCCTGCTGGCCATGTTTGGATTCACCGCATTCAGCTTTCCCCTGTATTCGCTGGCGATCAGCCACGTCAACGATGCCCTCACGCCCGAGAAGGTGGTCCCTGCCAGCGCCGTTCTCCTAGGGGTCTACGGTGTTGGAACCCTGCTCGGACCCATCGGCACCTCGCTGGCAATGGAGCGGATGGGACCGGCTGGCTTCTGGTTCGTGGCTGGCGTCAGCCACCTCGCCCTTGGTACCTACGGTCTTTACCGGTTGGTAAAACGGCGCCTGTTGGCCGAGGCTCATCATCTGCCGCCTCTGCCCATCGCAATCTCGCCCCAAGCCGGCATGCTGATCGAGGACACCCTGGAACTGCCCCATGTCCAAGCGTGACAATCCGTCTTGCGGCGGCCACCCTCGATCGACCAGAATGACGGCCGCATGACTCGCTTGATGCACGCCGCCACTTGTATGCATTGTCCCCATGCCGGGCAAGGCAGGTGGTTGTGCGCTTGAGAGTCATCTTCGACTGAACTCACCTCCACCCCTGCCATGCCGCAGGGGTTTTCTTTATCCCAGAACAGATCACCAACCGATAAGGACTCCAATGACCGCAACCATCGACCGGGCAACCGTCATAACCACCGACGAACTTCAAGGCCGCCTCGGCGACATCGATCTGGCCTTGGTCGATATCCGTCCGCTGGCGGCTTACAACGGCTGGAAGCTGCGCGGGGAGGCTCGCGGCGGGCACATACAGGGAGCTGTGGCCTTTCCGACCCGATGGCTCACCCTGGTCGACGAGGCGGGCCTCGCCCAAGTGCTCATCGACAAAGGCATCGTTGGCGGTAAAACGGTCGTTCTCTACGGAGACACGCCGGGCCAAGGCGCCAATCTACGGGCCAAGCTCGCCGAGTTGGGTATCGACGATGTCGTCGAATACTCGGCCGGATTCGAGGAGTGGGCGGCCGACTTCAGCCTGCCTTTGGAGCGGCTTGCCAACTACGAGAAACTGGTGTACCCGGAATGGGTCCGCCAGTTGCTCGACGGCGGGACCCCCGAGGGCTATCAGGGAACCCGGGCGGCGGTATTTCATGTCAACTTCGGCGTGCCGGACGAATACGCAGATGGTCACATCCCTGGGGCCTTCTATCTCGACACGAACTGGCTCGAGTCAACGGTCGACTGGAACCGCCGTTCTCCCCAAGAGATCGAGGCAGCCTTGGCATCCCTCGGAATAACCCGCGACACGACGGTCGTGCTTTACGGTCGAGACACGGTTGGAAACCCCAACGAGAAGTGGCCCGGGAGACGAGCCGGGCAGATCGCAGCAACGAGGACGGCTTCCATCCTTCGCTATGCCGGTACCGACGATGTCCGACTTCTCGACGGGGGCTATGACTGGTGGGTCACCGCCGGCTACGACCTCGAAACCGAGATACGCACCCCTACCCCGGTGGGACCATTCGGTGTCACGATCCCGCAGCGACCGGAGATCATCATCGACATCGACGACGCCAAGGCGATCCTGGCCGATCAAGACGGAGCTGCCCTGGTCAGTGTCCGTACCTGGAGAGAACACACCGGTCAGACCAGTGGCTACAACTACATCAAGGCTAAAGGACGAATCGTCGGTGATGTATGGGGTAACTGCGGAAGCGACGCCTATCACATGCAGCATTACCGAAACGTCGACAACACCATGCGGGCCTATCCGGAAATAGCTGCCAACTGGGTCGAGGCCGGCATCACCCCCGACAAATGGGTGGCCTTCTACTGCGGCACCGGCTGGAGGGCCAGCGAGACGTACTTCTACGCCTACCTCATGGGCTGGGAACGCATCGCCGTGTATGACGGTGGTTGGTTCGAGTGGAGCCAAGATCCTGCAAATAATCCCATCGAATAGACCTAACCCGCGTAGATCTGGAAGTCGGTGCCAAAGCGATCGGCGATGTCGATGCAAGATTGCAGGTCCGGGTGGCGGATCACCACCATCCCGTCGCCGATCAGCTGTTGGCGCCAGTTGCGACGGGGTGCTCCGAGCGGATTCAACTCGACCGCAGCCACGTGGTGACCGAACTCGGCCAACAGTCGATCCAGCCCCGAGTATCCCTGAATCGTCCCATCCCCGATCGCCCGCTTGAAGACTGTCGAGCAGTTGTACTTCCGCTCCAGGCGTTCGGTTATCCGGCCGTTGACGATCGCCTCCGCCCACCACTTGAACAGATCGATATCAGAGGCGAAGTTCATCGCATCGACGGTCCTGCCGCCCGGCGGCCGGGCGCCGATCTCACCAAACACTGCCGCGCCATCGGGTTTGAGGTACCACTCCATATGCGTAAAACCGTCCCGAAAGCTCATCGCCTCCAGCACCCGTTGACCCATTTGGACGCCGGCCGCCAGGTGGTCGACATCGGGGTTGCGCAAGACCACAGTCTGCTGGCTGACCCATTCGTTCTGTTTGCCGATCAGCGGTCGGGGCCGGTACCAGCAGATGTTGTAGAAGAGGATCCGACCTCCCGCACAAATGGTGTCGAAGGTGAACTCCTCGCCATCGACGAATTCTTCGACGCTTACCTCGTCTATGGGGCCCAAAGCAGCTATCGCAGACTCGGCCTGGTCGGGGTCGTTGATCCGATAGGTGTCGGAGGATCCGGCTCCGGCGATCGGCTTGACGATGGCCGGGAATCCGATCCGCTCGAGGGCATGCCTGACCTCGTGGCTGGTGCGAGCGCGATAGTGATGGGGAGTCCTCACCCCGGCTTCGTCAAGCACCTGCTTCATGGCCTCTTTGTCGCGGAACGGGACTGTCTCGACGACTGTCATGCCTGGCAGACCCAGTTCCTCCCGAAGGCGGGCGGCCAGGATCATCAACGGCTCCCAAAGCGATTCGACCCTGTCCACCCTGATCCGCTCTGAGATCGCCAGCGCGGTCTCGATAATGCCTGCCGGATCGGCAAAGCTCACCTGGTAGTAGGCGGCCAGGGCGTTGCGGGCCTTCTCGGGAACGCCGACCTCAGGCTGATCGCCCAATCCGATCACGTTGGCCCCCACGTCGGCCAACCCGCGCACGAAGTCGGTCATCTCCGTGGGAAAGCCGGGCGACAGGAAAAGGACGTTCATCCCAATTCCACCTCGACGTTGCTGATGATTGCGGCCACAGCTCTCTCGACCACGGCGGTCTGGGGATGACGGACGATCACATAACCCTCGCCTTCGTAGTGCCCGCTGCCGGCCTGACCTTGGTGAGGAAGTTTGACTTCGATAACCAAGCCTGCCACCTCGGATTGCGCTCGCTCGAGACCATGGATGGCCTTAACCCGACCGGTCCCCTGACCCCGGAGGTAGGCCGCCCCCACGGCAAACAGTCGTTGTGGCGGCGAAAACTCGCCAAAGACCATCAGGCGCGCCCAGGCTCGGTAAAGGTCGAAGTCGTGCGCGTACGAGATCAAAGTCGAGAATTGGGCGCCGGGCGGTCTCACCGCCGCCTCTGAGATTGCCACGGTGCCGTCCGCCCTGCGGAACCACTCGAGATGGACCAGTCCCGTCCGCAGACCCAGAGTAGCGATGGCAGCCGGGCCCGCCTCTCTGATCCCTGCGTACTCCGGTCCGCTGATGTCGCGGGGAAGGATGGCGGCCCACTGGATCCAGGGGTTCTCCATGACCTCCAGCGGTGTGGGGTGATACCGGGTGATGCTCCACCAGATGGCCCGACCGTCGAGAAATACGCAGTCGAAGGCGTGCTCATCGCCAACGATGAACTCCTCGAGAAGGGTTGGCCGATCGGGACTGGGCGGTGACCAATGCAACCACTCTTCGACCTGTTGAGGTGTGTTGAGTCTGAAGGTATTGCGGCTTCCCGATCCCGCCGGGGGTTTGGCGACAACTGGCAACCCACTCGCAGAGACAAACTCACGAGCCGATTGGGCATCGCCGACGAGCAGATGACGAGCACAAGGAATCCCGTGTTCCCGTAGGACTCCTTTCATGCGGTTCTTGTCCCGGAAGTTGGCGGCCGTGCTCGCATCGACTCCTTCGATCCCGAGCCTTCCTCGCACCTCGGCCAAAGGAACCTGTAGCTCTTCCAGTGGCCCCAGGATTCTGCTGACGCCGCCCAGGCGGGGGGCGAGAGCCTGCACCGCCTGCAGCAGTTGATCGGTCTCCAGGGCATCCCTGACCTGCTGGTGTGCGGCCAGTCGTGAGCGGATTTCGGACGGCAGCTTTTCCACCGGATCGTGGCTGATCAAACCGACCGCCACCCCGGGCAAGTCGGCAACGGCGGCCATGAAACG
>Ga0326597_10004187_pt1 | contig 20373 bp, 22 predicted proteins | sample RVTome_12_FD_203789 | JGI IMG/M metagenome (GOLD analysis project Ga0326597, IMG submission 203789) | Soil microbial communities from uranium-contaminated site in the Upper Colorado River Basin, Wyoming, United States - RVT100D185 | ecosystem: Environmental > Terrestrial > Soil > Contaminated >...
GCCCACATCCCCACAGGCTCAACAGCATCAGCAGGATGTGGTAAACAGGATTCTGGCGGCATGATCAGCAACCGGAATACACCTTAACTTGGCCGCCAACCTGTCCAACGAACCGGGACCACCTCAGTTCGCCGATTTCAGCCCGCCGGCGCCCGGCATGGACTGGGCGATGATGGTGGGATTGCCGGGGATCGCCTTGCCCATGTGACGGCTCAGCAGCAGCGAGGTCTTGCCGTAGGTTCCGCCCGAACCGTAGCCATAGATGATGGTGATCGTCTTGCCCGCATAGAGGTCGGCAAGATCGTCGGCAGCCGCCGGCTGCGCCAGCAGGCCGGTAGCGGCCAGAGCGGCTGCGACGGAAAAAGCAGTCGTTTTCATGGTGTTCTCCCTGGACATGAGATCTGCGTAAGATGCTGTAATGTAATAATTATTACAGATATTGATATTTGTGCAGGACTACACTCACAGACATCGACTCGACTATAATCAAACAATTCAGGAAGTAAATAAGAACGACACAATATCCGTATTTTTACTATGGAATATGTTTATAAACAAACGATATGGATACGGTTTATTTTCCGCTCATTATTCAATGATCCAACATTGAGCCGCGGATTCTGTTCGCTCCCGCGGGGTTTATGACGTTGATGGGCGTGCCGTTTTGTGGCCCCGGTGCGCCGCGTCGCCTGCGTGGACCAGTCGGGCAACGTCCATCTGCCGGGAGCCGAAGCGATCCGGGCGTTTATCTGCCGCAGGAAAGCCGGTTGACGGTGTGGATCAGTCGGTCGCGCAGCGGCGCAAACTCTCGCACTAGCGCCTCGTAGAGGGGTTTCTTGAATCCGACGATCAGCGCGGGCAGGTCTTCCAGTGCGACCCATTTCCAGGCACGGAATTCCGGGTCTCCGGTGGCGAGGTCGATGTCGGCGTCGACGCCGGTGAAGCGCAGCGCCACGCCCTTTACCCGCTGGCCGCGCCAGCGTCCGTGCCACGGGTTGGCGGCGACGGCGGCGGGGATGTCGTAGCGGTGCCAGTGAACGCTCTCGCCGATCGCCGCCGCCCTGGCGGTACCCACCTCCTCCCGCAGTTCGCGCAGCGCCGCGTCCGCCGGGCTCTCGCCATCGTCGATACCGCCCTGCGGCAGTTGCCATGCAGGTTCGGCCACGTCGATGCGCTCGCCCACCAGTACCCGCCCATCCGCAGCGAACAGCACGATGGCGGCGCACGGCCGGTAGGCGGAATCGTCCGGCGCGCCGGGGCTCATTTTGGCTCAACGCGGCGGGCCAGGGCGGAAACCGGCGCCAGGACGAAGCCACGCTCCTCTACCGTCTGCGCCCAGGCGGCAACCCGCTCCAGCGTTACCGGATAGCTGTAGCCGAGAGCCACTGCCCGCCCGCTGCGCCGGGCAAGCTGCTCGATCTGGTCAAGCCGCCGGTCGATGGCGTCACGCGCGGCACGGTCATCGACGAAGAAAGCGCTGGCGGCGAACGGCACGCCAACCCGGTTTGCCACTTCCACCGGTACGCCGCCGCCGTGGCTGTCGAGGTACATCAGCCCGCGCCGCTTGAGTTCGCGCAGCACCGGCGCCATGTGCCGGCGCGACGCGGTAAAGCGCGATCCCAGGTGGCTTACCACCCCGATGGAGCCGGTGGCGCGGGACAGCATCCATTCCAGCCGCTCGACGTTCTGCGTCGGTTGCAGCGAGGTGAGCAGGCCCTGCGGTCCCGGGTCGAAGACCGGGTAATTGTCCGGCTCCATGGGCGCCATCAGCATGACTTCGTGGCCGGCGGCACGCGCCTTGCCGATCCAGGTGTTCAGCTCGTCGCCGTAAGGAGAGAACGCGAGCGTAATGGCGCCGGGCAGGCCCTGGATCGCGGCCTCAGTCGCGGCGGCGCTTATTCCGAGCCCATAGACCACCAGCGCAATACGCGGTCGCCGGTCCTTGCCGTCGAACGGGCGGGCATAGACCCGCCATGCCTCGCGCCCGTCGGCGCCCACGACGGGAAGCGGTCCGTTCGCTGTGCGCTGGATCAGCGCCGGATCGGGAGCGGCGGTCAGCGGCGGGCCTTGGGCGGCCCTGGGCAGGCGCGGTGCAGGCGGTGGCGCGGTCACGATCGCCGGTGGCGGTGGAATGGACGCTGTGGACGGCTGCGCAGGTTCGGTCGGCGCTTTCAGTTCCGCTGCCGGCTTTCCTGCGGCCGCTGCCGGTGGTGCTTTCCCTGCGGGGGGGGCAGCGGTCGGTGGGGCCGCTGGCGCGACGGTCTTCGGCGCATGTGCCGGGCTTTCCGGCGGTGCGCCGTTCGTCCGGCCTTCCGAAGGTGGTGCTGCGACCGGGCGCGGTTCGCGGTCGGCGATCCCGGGAGCCGCCGCCGGCGCCATTTCGTGTGGCGGTGCCGGCCGGGCGCGATCTGCCGCCGTGGCCGGTGGAGCCGCAGCCGTCACAGGTCCATCGTCGGCGGCAGGGGGCCTTGTCTTGCCGGCGATCGATGCGGGGGGCGAAGCGATGGTCAGCCAGGTCAGGATGCCGGCCACAAGCGCCAGGAACAGGATCAGCAGAATCGCGGGAAGGCGGGCGGATCGCCACGCCGATCCGCCCGTCCGTTGGTCTACCACGTTTTTTCTTGCCGTTTCGCCGGTACCCGAGAGCGGGGCCGGGGCGTCAGTTGCTTACTCTGGCATTGTAGAGCGATATGCCGCGGATCAGATCGAACGCCCGCGAAAGCTGGTAATCCTGCGGCACCACCGGCTTCTTTGCCGCCTCACCGGTCGTCGGCTTGGCTGCGTCACCCGGCGTTTCGTCCTTGGGTTTTTCCTCGTCCTTCTTGCCGTCGGGCGACGGTTCGTTGGGGTTGGCCAACGCGCCACGCAGATCGGCCTCGCCACGCTGCTCGTGCGGCTCCAGCGCTTCCAGCTTCGCCTGCTCCACCGCGATGTCGGGTTCGATCCCCTTGGTCTGAATGGAGCGGCCGGACGGGGTGTAGTAGAGCGCTGTCGTCAGGCGGATGGCGCCGTGTCCGGCCAGCGGGATGATGGTCTGCACCGAGCCCTTGCCGAACGAGCGGGTGCCGAGGATGATCCCCCGCTTGTGATCCTGGAGCGCTCCGGCAACGATTTCGGAAGCCGACGCCGACCCGCCATTGATCAGTACGACCACCGGCAGCTTGTCGGCCAGGTCGCCCGGTTTGGCGTTGACGCGCTGGGCGTCATCCGCCCGGCGCGAGCGCGTCGAAACGATCTCGCCGCGGTCAATGAAGATATCGGAGATCTTGATCGCCTGGTCGAGCAGCCCGCCCGGATTGTTGCGCAGGTCGATGACGTAGCCCTGCAGGTTGGCGCCGAGCTTCTCCTTGATCTTCCTGATTCCGTTCTCGACCCCGTCCGACGTCTGTTCGCTGAACGAGGTGATGCGGATGTAGCCGACGTTTCCTTCAGTCCGCCAGCGTACCGACTGGATCTTGATTACCGCGCGGGTGACGGTCACGTCGAACGGCTCGCGCCCGGCGCGGCGGATGGTCAGCTTGATATCCGAGTTGACCTTGCCGCGCATGCGCTCGACCGCCTCGGCGAGGGTCAGCCCCTGCACCGCCTCGTCGTCGAGGTGGGTGATGATATCGCCCGGTTTGATGCCGGCGCGGAAGGCCGGCGTTTCGTCGATGGGTGAGACCACCTTGACGAAGCCGTTCTCCATCGTGACTTCGATGCCGAGCCCGCCGAACTCGCCGCGCGTCTGCACCTGCATGTCGCGGAAGCTCTTTGGGCTCATGTAGCTCGAATGGGGATCGAGCGATGTCAGCATGCCGTTGATGGCCGACTCGATCAGCTTTTCATCGCCGACTTCCTTGACGTAATCGGCGCGCACCCGTTCGAACACGTCGCCGAACAGGTTGAGCTGTCGATATGTTTCCGAAGTGTTCCCCTGGGCGGAGACGGCCTGAGGGGTCATCAGCAAGACGACGGCGGCAGCCGCCGCCACGATTGATCTGAACATTATCCGTTTACCCTGGTTGGCCCTGCCGCAAGCCACGGCAGTGGATTGACCGGCCGTCCCTTACGGCGCAGTTCCATGTAGAGAGTGTGCGTCGCGTCCTCCGACGCGCTCATCGATCCCACCGGTTCGCCGGCGACTACCCGATCGCCGACCGCCGCATCGATGCGGGCGAAGCCCGCCAATAGAAGATGATATTCCCTGCCGTGTTCGATTATCAAGAGCCGCCCCAGCCCGCGGAACGGGCCGGCGAACACGACCGTGCCGCCGCGCGGCGCCACAACGGTGGCCGACGTGCGCGCCAGCACGGAAATTCCGCGTGCCGTTTGACCCAGCTCGTCGTTCTCGCCGAACCGGCGGACAATGCGCCCGGCCAGCGGCAGTCCCCCAGACGGGGCGGAATTTTCGCGGTTTTGCGGGATTTCCGGTGTTGGCGTTGCCGTCGCTGCCGGTGGGCGGGCGGCAAGCCGAGCGATCAGGTCGCGCACGTTTCCGGCCTTTTCCGCCAGACGGGCGGCGCGCTTGCGGGCCAATTCCCGCTCCGCCGCGGTGCGCCCCGCCAGACCCTCACGCTCCTTGATCAGCCCTGCCAGCGAGGCCCGCTCGGCGTTCAGGCGCTGTCCCTCGTCGGCCAGCTTGCGGCGTGCGGTGGCCATGTTCTCGCGCAGCTCCGCCAGGGTCTCCAGGTCCAGGCGCAGGGATCCGGCCTGTTTTTCCACCGCAGGCACGGCGGCGCGCAGCAGCAGCGCGCTGCGTACCGTATCCACAGGCGGCGAAGGGAGGGCAATCAGGGCGACCGGCGGATGCAGGGCCATGCGCTCCAGCGCTGCGATCAGCGTGGCGAGCTGGGCACGACGTCGGTCCAGCGTGTCCAGCACCTCGGTTTCCTTGGTGGCCAGCGCCCCGATGCGTTCCTCGAGGGCGGTCAGGGTCTCCTCGCGGTCGCGCGCCCGCGCCGCCACCTCGACGGCGCGACGGCGAAGCCTTTCCGCGTCCGCCTGCAGCCGTTCGGCTTTTCTGGCCAGTTCGGCCTCCCGTGCCGAGGTCTGCTCGATGGAGCGCTCTATGGTCTTCAACCTGTCTGCCGGGGAATCTTCGGCTGCTGCCGCTGCCGCCGCCACCGCACCGGCGAGCGCAGCCGCCAGCGCGGCACGCGCCACCGTGCGCATGGGTTCACGCGGTCGCCGAAACACGCGCGTGTACCGGTCCGCGGCCCGCTTCGCCGTCGAGCAGCGACCGGCCGGTCATGGCTGCGGGCTGAGGCAGGCCCAGGAGGGTGAGCAGGGTCGGGGCGACGTCGGCCAGCCGGCCATGGGCCAGCGCTGTCACCTCGGCGGGGCCATTGACCAGAATCGCAGGCACCACGTTGGTGGTGTGCTGGGTGAAGGGCGCGCCGGTTTCGGGATCGACCATGGTCTCGGCATTGCCGTGGTCGGCGGTGATCAGCAGCGCTCCGCCGGCCTTGCACACCGCTTCTTCCAGACGTCCGACGCAGCGGTCCACCGTGGCGATGGCCCTGATGGCGGCGTCCAGTATGCCGGTATGGCCCACCATGTCGGGATTGGCGAAGTTGACGAGAAGGAAATCGTACCTGCCCGATCCGATCTCGGTCACCAGCCGGTCGGTGACCTCGACGGCCGACATCTCCGGCTGCAGGTCGTAGGTCGCGACCCTGGGCGACGGGATCAGCACCCGGTCCTCGCCGGCAACGGGCGTTTCCACCCCGCCATTGAAGAAGAAGGTAACGTGGGCGTATTTCTCGGTCTCGGCGATGCGCAGCTGCTTCAGCCCCGCCCCGGCAAGAACCTCGGCAAGAATCTGCGGCAGGCTGACGGGCAGGAAAAGCGACGTCATCAGCCCGCTCAGCGTTGCGGAATATTCCACCATGCCGGTGGCGGCGGCGAAGCGCACGGTTTTTGCCCGCGCAAAACCGTCGAAGGCGGGATCGAGCAGCGCCGTGAGGATCTCGCGCGCCCGGTCGGCGCGGAAATTGGCCATCAGCACCCCGTCGCCGTTCGCCATGCCGGCGTAGTCGCCGATTACGGTGGGGGCGACGAACTCGTCGGTCTCGTCGCGGGCGTAAGCCGCCGCGATCGCGGCGACCGCATCGGCGGCGCGCTCGCCCTCGGCGCTCGCCAGGGCATCATAGGCCCGCCGTACGCGCTCCCAGCGCTTGTCGCGGTCCATGCCCCAGTAGCGGCCGCCCACGGTGACCACGCGCACGCGCGACAGGCCGTCGAGATCGGCGAGGAATCGGCGCATGAACCCATCGGCGCTTTTCGGTGGGGTGTCGCGTCCATCGAGGAAAGCATGGATCAGCACCGGCACTCCCGCCGCGTCCAGTGCGCGCGCGAGCGCTACCATATGATCCTGCATGGAATGCACGCCACCCGGCGACACCAGCCCCATGAGGTGGCAGGCGCCGCCCGATGTCTTCAGCCTGTCGATGAGCGTTGCCAGGGCCGGGTTGGTGGCCAGCGTGCCGTCCTCGATGGCGGCGTCCACCCGGCGGATATCCTGGTCGACGACGCGGCCGGCGCCCAGGTTGAGGTGTCCCACTTCGGAATTTCCCATCTGCCCGGCGGGCAGCCCCACCTCGATTCCGGAGGTATCGAGGAACCCGTGCGGGCAGGTGCCCATCAGCCGGTCGAACACCGGCGTTTCCGCCAGCGCGATGGCGTTGTCGGCGCGCTCGGGGCGGTAACCCCACCCGTCGAGGACACAGAGTACCACGGGGCGGCGCTTCAGCTTCACAGGCATATCCGTAAATACAATATGGTCATGACCTGGCAGGGAACGCCCCGCTTCCGGTCGGTATCCCCGTTATATAAGGCAAAACCGGGGAAAATCTAAGATTCCTGTCGCGCCCCGCGGATCGCCGGACGGATTTTCCCGCCGCAGGCCGGCGTTTTCCGGTCAGCCAAGGCCCTGGTCGCGCTTCACACGGCGAGCATGATGGGGGCGAAGGTCATATCGACCGCCGCTTTGGGGCAGACCTGGCGGCACACCCCGCAGTGCCAGCATTCGTCCGGATAGCGGACCCGGGCGATATTGTTTTCCATGTGGATGACGTCGAGGGGGCAATATCGGTCGCAGAGGGCGCAGCCGTTGCACCGTTCCTCGTGAATGACCGGCGGCATGATCTTCCTCCCGGGTGTTCCTGACGGTGCGGCGCTCAGGCGGCGTAGGGGAGCGGCTCGAACCGGGTCACGGCCCGGCCGTCGTCGCCCTTCCTGATTCCCACCAGCCCGCACCAGTTGGCGTCGTCCGTTTCCGGAAAGTCGGCGCGGTAATGATACGGCGTGAACCGCGACTCCCTGCGGAACAGGGCGGCGGACGCAGTGATCTTGGCCACCTGCTGGATGTTCGATGCCTCGTGCACCCGCATGAGCTCGTGAAGGTTGGTTGCGACCAGCCGCTCGCGCATGTCGTCTAGCGCATCCAGCTTCTCCAGCGCTGCGGTCAGGCTGCGTTCCGTCTTTACCGGGCCGAAATGATCGGTGGTGACGAATCGGACGATGTTCTCCAGCTCCCAATAGGGGACGCCGGCGTTGCGCGCCAGCGGAGCGAAGACGCGCGCCCGCTCGGCGGCGATCGCCTTTTCCTCCACCGGGCGCAGCTGCCCCTCGCGCCGGGCGTAGTCGGCGGCATGCCTGCCGGCGGCGAATCCGCCGGCGACGCACATGTGCAGGCAGCCCATCTGGTCCGAGGCGTCGCCTGCCGCGAACAGCCCCGGCACGTTCGAGGCGCAGCGCTCGTCGATCTTGATCCCCGAGCCGCACAGTTCGGACGGCCGCGCCTGCATGGGCTCGGATACCGTCATCTCGATCAGCGTGCCCTTGAGGTTATAGCCCTTGGCGATGAAGAACTCGGGCAGGGTATCCTTGTCGATCCCGAGGGTGGAAAACAGGTGCTCCAACTCGGTGCGGTCCAGGTGACGGCAGTCCATGTAGATGGGCCCCCGCCCCGCCTTGAGCTCCTGCAGCGCCGCCCAGGCCATGTAGTTGCGCGGCGCCCTGTCGCCCATGGGGTGGTAGTCCTTCATGAACGGCTCGGTCAGCCCGTTGACCAGCCGCGATCCCATGCCGAAGAACGCGTTGAAACCGGGGGCGCTGAATCCCTTGGGCACGATGGTCATGCGCACGTATTCCATGTTGGCCATCTCGACGCCGGCATCCCAGGCGGCGCGGTGCAGATCGCCTGTGTTGGCCGGGCAGTACCACAGGTTGAAGGGATTGCCCGTCTGGGCCTTGAACATGCGGTTGGTGTTGCCCGTGCTGATGACCACCGCCTTGGCGTGGACGACATAGAAGTCGCCCGTGCGTACGTTGAACCCGGTGAAGCCGGCCAGCGCGCCGTCATGGGTGAACAGGTTGGTCACCTGCACCCGGTTGAGCACCTGGCAGCGCCGCCGCGATACTTCCCTCGCCATCTTTGGCTTGAGCTTCTTGCCGTCGAAGTTGATCCAGTAGGGTCCGGGCTGGCCCATGGACTGGGTGCGGAAGATGCTGTTGCTGCCCGGCTTGCGCATGGAGACGCCGATGGACTCGATGCGCTCGATGGCCGCCGTCAGTTCGTCGCAGAACACCGCGTCGTGGATGGCGAGATTCGAGGCGCCGCGTGCCACCCGCCCCACATAACCGAGATAGGATTCGCGTGTGTCCCAGTCCTCGCCCTCTTCCAGGAATGCCATGAAGTGGTCGATGCCGCCGCCGATGGCGCCGCTGTGGCGGATGTTCGCCTTGTCTACCACCAGCACGCGGCAGCCGGCCTCGGCCGCTGCCATGGCGGTGTTGAGCCCCGCGGTCCCGCCGCCGATCACCGCCACGTCCGTCTCGAACCGATAGGTTTCGCCGCCGGTCATCGTATCGTCCTCCCCGTCGCCCGCTATTTCGGCCGGCGCGGCCTGGCGCGCCGGGAAACCAATAGTTCCACAATACGGAACATCATACGATAAATTGAATTATATAAGCGTCCTCCGGGCAAGGAATCCGGTTGCGGCGGATTGCCGCATCTCCGATCTGTAGCGATAAAAATACGGGGTTTTTCGGGATTCTGATTCCACTCTTGTGCCGTAAACCGGACCGGATTATGAAAGAGACAGACGTTCCACTATACAGAACAATTCTTTGAAAACCATTGAATCTCTCCGTCGCGGCCTCGAAATCCTGCGGCTGCTCAACGACGACGGGATCAGTCATGTGCGGGACCTGCATGCCGCCACCGGGCTGCCCAAGTCGACCATTGTGCGCATGCTGGAGACGCTTGAAGCGGCCGGCTACGTGAAGCGCGAGGCGGATGGCGCGTCCCGGGTGACTGCGCGTGTCCTCGGCCTGGCCAAGGGATTCGATGCGGATGACAGCCTGATGCGCGTGGCCGGGCCCGCGCTCGATGCGGTGCGCGAGGCGCAGGGCTGGCCGGTGGAAATGGCGACGTTCGACCGTGATGCGATGGTGGTCCTGTCGCCCGGGCGCCAGGCCGGCGCCATGTCGCTCAATCGACCTCACGGTTCGCGCCTTCCGCTGCTCGTCACCGCGCTCGGCAAGGCGTACCTTGCGTTCTGTCCCGACGAAGAGCGCGCCCGCACGCTCGTCCTCCTGCGCGCCTCGCCTGATCCGCGCGACCGGCTGGCGCGGGACGACGCTGCCATCGGTCACCTGTTCGATCGGATTCGCCGCGCCGGCTTCGCCACCAACGACCGCGAGCATCTGCGCAGTACCGTTGCCGTGGCCGTGCCGGTGCTGGTGGACGGCCTGCCCGTCGCCTGCGTGGCCGTGCTGGCGCTGGCCAGCGTGATGACCATTGCGGACGCAGTGGAACATTTCGTTCCCCCCTTGCGCGAAGCGGCGGCCGCCATCGCCTGCGGGCTGCTCCGGGGCTCCTCCGCCGATACGGGGGCCGTGCTCAGTCGCGGTGGTAGGGGTGGCCGGCGATGATCTGCCGGGAGCGGTAGAGCTGCTCCGCCAGCATGCCCCTTACCATGAAGTGGGGCCAGGTCATGGGGCCGAGGGACAGGGTGAGGGCGGCGCGCGCCGTCACCGTCCCGTCCAGCCCGTCGGCGCCGCCGATGGCGAAGGCGAGATCGGCAACCCCGTCGTCGCGCCAAGCGGCGAGGCGGGCGGCGAAATCGCGGCTGGCCATCTGCTTCCCGCGCTCGTCGAGGGCCACCAGCACGGCGCGGTCGGGGCAGGCGTCGAGGATCAGCGCCGCCTCGCGCCGTTTAAGCGCGGGCGCCGGCAGCTTGCGCCGTTCCTCGACTTCCCGGATGGTTGCCGGCCAGGTGAGACGCTTGAGGTAATGGTCCGCGAGCGCCCGTTCGGGCCCGGCTCCGAGCCGCCCGACGGCGATGATGGTGATACGCAAGAGAGCGGCTCAGCGCTTGGCGCGGGCGGGGCGGTCGGCTGCTTCCAGGTCCGCCTCCCACATCTTCTCCATGCCGTAGAAGCTGCGCACCTCGGGTCGGAACAGGTGGACGATGATGTCGCCGGCGTCGATCAGCACCCAGTCGCCCTGGCGTATGCCCTCGGGCAGGATGCCCTTGAAGCCGTGCTTCTTCAGCGCCGCGACCAGCTGGTCCGCCAGCGCGACGACGTGGCGGCTGGAGGTGCCGGACGCCACGACCATAAAATCACCGATGGTGGACTTGCCGCGCAGGTCGATGACGGTCACGTCAACCGCCTTGTGATCGGCGAGTGCGGTACGGATTGTCTTGAGCAGCGCCTCGACTTCCGGCGCGGCACGTTTGCGGCGGCTGGCTATGGCTTGCTTCCTTTCCGGCTCATTGAGCGGGTCTTGCGCGGCGGCGTCGCCGACCGGATTGCGGTGGCCGAGGCGGGATGAAGCCGCGAATGGAAGAATATCCAGGCGGGCGGTCTGGTGTCGGCAAGGATACGCGCACTCCTCGTGTGCAGCCTCCCGCGGGCGAAGGCGAGCGCCGCCCCTCCGGACAGCGCCCTCGAAGAATATGGAGCGCGCCCGAAAACCGCAATGGGAACCAGACGAAATATATCGGCCCAACGCCTCCAGCGAGGAAGCTGAACCAGATTGTCGGCCCCCATGATCCAGACGAAGCGCACGTGCGGAAAGCAGCGTTTCAGCGCCGCCAGCGTGTCCACCGTGTAGCGGGTGCCGAGCGCCGCCTCGACGTCGCTGACCTCGATGGCGGGGTGGTTCGCCACCGTGCGCGCCGCCGCCAGCCGTTCGGCGAACGGCGCCATGTCCTTGACGTCCTTGAGGGGGTTCTGTGGCGACACCACCCACCATATCCGGTCGAGTCCCAGCGCGCGCAGCGCCAGCAGGCTGATGTGCCGGTGGCCGTCATGGGCCGGATTGAACGAGCCGCCCAGCAGCCCGATGCGCAGGCCCTTGCGCCCTTGCGCTACCCGGCCGCGGCGGATGAGGGTGCCGATGGTCAGGGCCGGACCTGCCCGCTGCCGTGCACCACGTATTTGAACGTGGTGAGCTGCTCCACCCCCACCGGCCCGCGGGCGTGCAGCCGTCCGGTGGAGATGCCGATCTCCGCCCCCATGCCGAACTCGCCGCCGTCGGCGAACTGGGTCGAGGCGTTGTGCAGGACGATGGCGGAATCCACCCGGTCGAGAAACCGCCCGGCGGTGGTGTCGTTCCGGGTCACGATGGCGTCGGTGTGGTGCGAGCCGTAACGATTGATATGCCGGATGGCCTCGTCCACCCCGTCCACCTGCTTCACCGAGATGATGGCGTCGAGGTATTCGGTGCCCCAGTCCGATTCCGTCGCCGGCACCACCCGGGGATCGAGCCGGCGCGTCGCCTCGTCGCCGCGGATCTCGCAGCCGCCGGCGGCCAGGTCGTCGATGATGCGCTTGAGCACGGCCGGCTCGCCCTTGCGGTCGAACAGCAGGCTCTCGCACGCGCCGCAGATGCCGGTACGGCGCAGCTTGGCGTTGTGCACCACGGCAACGGCCATGCCGGGATCGGCGTCGCGGTCCACGTAGACGTGGCAATTGCCTTCCAGGTGGGCGATCACGGGAATGCGGCTTTCGTTCTGCACCCGCTCGATCAGCGACTTGCCGCCGCGCGGCACGATGATGTCGATCAGGCCGGTCATGGTCAGCATCTCGCCCACCGCGGCGCGATCGGTGGTGGGCACCTGCTGGATGGCGCCGAGCGGCAGGTTCGCCATGCGCAGCCCCTGGTGCAGGCAGTCGACGATCGCGTTGGACGAATGGAAGCTCTCCGAGCCGCCGCGCAGGATCGCCGCGTTGCCCGATTTCAGGCATAGCCCGCCGGCGTCCGCCGTCACATTGGGCCGGGATTCATAGATGATGCCGATGACGCCGAGCGGTACACGCACCCGCTGGATCTTCAGCCCGTTGGGGCGCGTCCATTCCGCCATCACCGTGCCCACCGGGTCGGGCAGTCCCGCGATGTCCTCGAGCCCCCTGGCCATGGCCTCGATACGCGCCTCGTCCAACATCAGCCGGTCGAGCATGGCGGCGGTCGGTCCCTTGGCCTCCGCCGCCCGCATGTCGCGCCCGTTGGCGTCCAGGATCGCCGCACGGCGTTCGCGGATGGCGGCGGCGGCGGCATGCAACCCCGCATTCTTCGCCGTCGCTGTCGCCATGCCCAGTTCGCGCGCCGCCGCGCGCGCGGCGGTACCAAGCTGCCGCATGGCGGTGTGCAGGTCGCCGATTTCGGCTGTTTGCGCCATGCCCGCCGCCTCCCTAACCGTCGAGCACCAGATCGTCGCGGTGGATCATCTCGTCGCGGCCACGGTAGCCGAGCAGGGCCTCGATTTCACGGCTTTTGTGCCCGGCGATTAGCCGCGCGTCGGCATCCGAATAGGCACACAGGCCGCTGCCGATGCGGCGGCCCCCGGCGCCGCGCACCACCACCGCATCGCCGCGGTCGAAGCTGCCCTCCACCGTCACCACGCCGGCCGGCAGCAGGCTCTTGCCGCGGGCCAGCGCGGCCACCGCGCCGTCATCCACCACCAGCACGCCCCGCGGCGTCAGCGCCCCGGCGATCCAGCGCTTGCGCGCGGCGATGGGGCTGGCCGAGGGCAGGAACCAGGTGGCGCGGCCGTCATGGCCGATGGCGGCCAGGCTGTGCTCCTTCTTGCCGTCGGCGATGGCCATGCGGCAGCCGGCGCGCATGGCGATCTTGGCGGCGGCCAGCTTGGTCACCATCCCGCCCGACGAATAGCCGGGCTTGGCGGCTCCGGCCATGGCCTCGATCTCCGGGGTGATCTCGGATACCTCGGGAACGTATTCGGCATCCGGGCTCCGGCGCGGATCCGAAGTGTAAAGGCCATCGATATCGGACAGCAGCACCAGCGTGTCGGCGCTGATCATCTGCGCCACGCGCGCCGCCAGCCGGTCATTGTCGCCGAAACGGATTTCCTCGGTACCCACCGTGTCGTTCTCGTTGATGACCGGCACGGCGCCGATCTTCAGCAGCGTCTCGATGGTGCTGCGCGCATTCAGGTGCCGGCGGCGCTCCTCGGTATCGCCGGGGGTGAGCAGAACCTGAGCGACAGTGACGTCGTGGCGCGCCAGCGCTTCCTGATAGGCGTGCGCCAGACGGATCTGACCGGCCGCGGCGGCGGCCTGCTTTTCCTCCAGCCTCAGCCTGCGCCGGCCCAGCCCGAGGTCGTTGCGTCCGACGGCGATGGCGCCCGACGAGACGATGGCGACCGCCTTGCCGGCGCGCTTCAGCTCGGCCACGTCGGCAGCCAGCGCACCCAGCCAGCGCCCGCGCAGCCGGCCGGTCTCCTCGTCAACCAGCAGGGTGGAGCCGATCTTGACGATTAGCCGCCGCGCATCCGCCAGGCCGTGCGCCGCCGCCATTTTTGCCGTGGCAGCGGTCATCTGGCGCCTCCCGTGCGCTCCGACCTGACGAGCAAGCGCCGGAACCGTTGCCCCTCACCCGGTCGCTTGCGCGCCCACCCTTTCCCGGCGGGAGAGGGTTGATTGCCCCTCTCCCAGCGGGAGAGGGGTTGGGGTGAGGGGAGGCATGTGAGCGAAAAGCCGTCTGTTGTTCGCGCACGTATTCTCATGGCGCGAAGACCCTGGTGCCGGGGTCGTCGGCGTCGCGCCGGCGTCCCACGGCGGCCAGCAGGGCGCGCAGCACCGCCTCGACGCCGGCGCCGGTGGCACCGGCCAGGGTCATGACCGTACCGCCGCTGGCGGCTTCCAGCGCCGCGCGCTTCTCGGCGATGACGTCGTCATCCAGCGCGTCGATCTTGTTCAATCCGATGATCTCGGACTTTTCCGCCAGCCCGTGACCGTAGGAGTCCAGTTCGTTCCTTACCACGCGCCAGTTCTCCGCCACATCCTCGGCCGTGCCGTCGACGAGATGCAGCAGCACGCCGCAGCGTTCCACGTGGCCGAGGAAGCGGTCGCCGAGCCCGGCGCCCTCGTGCGCGCCCTCGATCAGTCCGGGAATATCGGCGAGCACGAACTCCTCGTCGCCTACGCGTACGACGCCGAGCCCGGGGGTCAGGGTGGTGAACGGATAGTCCGCGATCTTCGGCCGCGCGGCGCTGACTGCCGCCAGGAAGGTGGACTTGCCGGCGTTGGGCAGCCCCACCAGCCCCGCATCGGCGATCAGCTTGAGCCGCAGCCACACCCAGCGCTCCTCGCCCGGTTCGCCGGGATCGGCGCGGCGCGGCGCCTGGTTGGTGGAGGACTTGAAGCGCGCGTTGCCGCGTCCGCCACGCCCGCCGCGGCACAGCACGAAATGCGGGTTATCGGCGGTCAGGTCGGCGATCAGGGTCTCGCGGTCTTCCTCCAGGATCTGGGTGCCCGGCGGCACGCGGATCGCCAGGTTCCCGCCATTGGCGCCGGTGCGGTTGCGGCCCATGCCGTGCATGCCGACCCTGGCCTTGAAGTGCTGCCGGTAGCGGAAGTCGATGAGGGTGTTCAGCCCGTCGACCACCTCGACGATCACGTCGCCGCCCTTGCCGCCGTCGCCGCCGTCGGGACCGCCGAACTCGATGTACTTCTCGCGCCGGAAGCTGACGCATCCGGCCCCGCCGTCGCCGGCCTTAAGGTAGATCTTGGCCTGATCGAGAAATTTCATGGGAGGACCCGACGAAAAAGGGGGAATGCCGCCATTCCCCCCGTTTCCTTCGCCGGATAACCGGCGCGATGAGCGGGGCGGTTACGCCGACGGCTCCACCGAGATGAATACGCGTCCCTTGGCCTTGCGCGCAAAGCTGACCTTGCCCTCCACGGTGGCGAACAGCGTATGGTCCACGCCGATGCCCACATTGTTGCCGGGGTGGAACTTGGTGCCGCGCTGGCGCACCAGGATATTGCCCGGAACGACGGCCTCGCCGCCGAATTTCTTCACGCCGAGGCGCCGGCCCTCGGAATCGCGGCCGTTGCGCGAGCTGCCACCGGCTTTCTTGTGTGCCATCGTCGTTACTCCTTGGTCTTCTTCGCGGCGGGCTTCCTCGCCGCCGGCTTCTTTGCCGGGGCTTTCTTCGCCGCCGGCTTCTTCGCCGCGGTCTTCTTCGGCGCAGCCTTCTTCGCCGCCGGCTTCTTCGCCGCGGCTGCGGCCTCGCCGGTATCCTCGGCCTTCTTCGGCGCGGCCGCCTTCTTCGGCGCCGCAGTGCGCTCGGCGCGCTCCTCACCCTTGGCGAGGATGTCGGTGATGCGCAGGACGGTCACCGGCTGGCGGTGGCCGCGGGTGCGGCGGTGGTTCTTGCGCCGCTTCTTCTTGAAGATGATGACCTTGTCGGCCTTGCCCTGCTCGATCACGGTACCGAAGACGCGGGCCCCGTCGACGAGCGGACTGCCGATTACGGTCTCCTTGCCGTCGTCGAGCACCATGACCTCGCCGACCTCGATGGCCTGGCCGGGCTCGCCGGCCAGCTTCTCGACGATGACCACTTCGTCCATGGTGACGCGGTATTGCTTTCCGCCGGTCCTGACGACTGCGTACATGAGTTTCCGCCGCAAACTAAGGTCGTAAACAAAATCCGCGGGCAACCAGACACATCGCGTACGACGCCCGGCCCGCGCTGAGACGGGCGCACTATAGCCGCCGGCCCCTTCCTGTCAACGGTTTTGCGGGGGTTTTCCGGGGATGCCGGCGCGGCCCGGTCAGAGCACCATGACCGCGGTGGCCGGGCCGTCCGCCTCCCAGCCCTGGGCGCGCAGCAGTCCGCCGGCCGGGGTCATCTCGCAGACCACCCGGGTGGTGGGGTTCAGAATGGGCGGCGCCAGCCAGGCGAACCCCTTGCGCGCCGGGTCGCCCGGGTCGGGCGCGGTATGGAGCCTTGCCATCAGGGCCGCCCGCTCGCGGCTGCTGCGCCCGCGCGCGTGGCCGCTGAGGTCGTCCGACAGCCAGTGGTTGGCGGCGGCCACCGGGGCTTCGTGGATGCGGGCGGCGGCACGCTCCCGTTCGATAACGCAGCCCTCGCCGGGGCGCGGGCCGGCAAGGGAATAGAGCGCCGGCACCGAAATGGGGGAATGGGTCAGGGCATGACGCGCCTCGCCGTAGCTGCCGCAGTTTTCCAGTACCTGGCGCAGCAGGTGCATGGGGGGCGGCTCCCGGCTCTTCCAGACCGCCAGCCGCTCCACCGCCCAGTCCCCGTGGAACCCCATTCCGTGACGCGGAACAGGGGCCTGGTTGAGGGCGGCTGCGAAGCGGCCGGGGGCGAGGGCCGTCACGGCACCGATAAAGCCGGGCCAGGTCAGGCTGAGGAAGTCGCCTGCCGGGCCGGACTGGCGTACCGCCACCAGCTCGCGCCCCAGCCCCGGCAGCGGCCAGTCGAGCACCCGCAGCAGACACATGCCTTCGCCGTCCGGGGCAGGGGCGATGCCGCAGGTGCAGCTCCATTCGAAACTGACGTTGAGGAAATAGGCCCCGCGCACGTTCATGCGCTCGGCCAGCGCCACGATCTCGTCGTGATAGGGGGTGGTGTTGCGTGCCAGCCAGCGGCGCGACACCCGGTCCGCCACCGCCACCAGCGGGGCGCCGTACGAGCGCCGGGCGAGGGCAACCAGCCGGTCCAGCCGCGCCCGCTCGCGGCCGATCAGCGCCAGCGGCGGCGAGATCTCGCCGCGCAGATCGTGCAGCGGCAGGGCGGGCAGCGATGCCGGGGGGCCGGCGATGGTCGCGGGTGCGCTCATGGGCCCTTTCATAGCACGTCCCGCCGCCCGGCTTGCGGCGTCGGGAACCCCGCGATACGGTCCCGCCCGAGCCTGCCGCGCGAAAAGGAACAGGGAGACACGCCATGGCCCAGCCGGCCGCCAAGCCACGGGACGCCGCTGCCCGCACCCGTCCGCCGTTTCGTGCCGACCATGTGGGCAGCCTGTTGCGTCCCGCGGCCCTGAAGGAGGCGCGCGAGCGGGCGCTCGGTCCGCAGACGCCGGACAGCAGCCTCGGCCCGCACGACGACGGCGACTTGCGTGCGGTGGAGGACGCCTGCATCCGCGAGGCGGTCGCCTTGCAGGAACGGGCGGGGCTGCGGCTCGCGACCGACGGCGAGTTCCGCCGCCGCAGCTGGTGGCTGGAGATGGTGATGAACTGGGAGGGATTCGCCGCCAGCCGCGAGGGCGAATCGCCGTTCGCCTGGCGCGACGCCAGGGGCGACCGCCACGCCTTTTCGGTGCTGTGGGTGAACGGCCCGATCCGCTATCGCGACAGCGCCGTGGTGCGGGCGTTCAGGTTCCTGAAGGACAGCACCGCCCTGATGCCCAAGGTAACCATGCCGGCCCCGTGTGTGGTGCACTGCTTCGCCGGTGGCGATACCGCCATCCTCAAGGGGCATTACAAGGACATGGACGCGTTCTGGACCGACCTCACCCGCGCCTATCGGGACGAGATCGCGGCCCTGGTGGCGGCCGGCGCCCGCTATATCCAGCTCGACGACGTCAGCCTGCCGTTCCTGTGCGACCCCGACTATGCCGACGTGTTCCGCTCCTGGGGCCGCTCGCCGGAGCAGCAGCTTGCCGAATATGCCCGCCACATCAACGACGTGCTGGCGGGGCTGCCCGACGACGTGACCATCACCATGCACCAGTGCCGCGGCAACCGCGAAGGGATGTGGGCGGCCGAGGGCGGCTACGAGCCGGTGGCCGACGTGCTGTTCAACCAGATCGACGTGGACGGCTATTTCCTCGAATACGACACCCCGCGCGCCGGCTCGTTCGCGCCGCTGCGCCTGCTGCCCGCCGGCAAGGTGGTGGCGCTCGGGCTGGTGTCCACAAAGACCCCGAGGCTCGAGGATGCGGATACGCTCAGGCGCCGCATCGAGGAGGCCAGCCGCTTCGCGCCGCTGGACCGGCTGGCGCTCGCCACCCAGTGCGGCTTCGCCAGCTCCGTCGGCGGCAACCCGCTGACCGAGGCGGACGAATTCGCCAAGCTGCAGCGCATCGTCGCGGTGGCGCGCGACGTCTGGCCCGACGCCTGACGGCGGCGCCCATGGCCATGGGCGCCGGCCACGCCATTGTTTCACGTGAAACAATGGCCAGCATTGCTGACTTTTTCGGCGTAACGCACTGAAACAGCTTATGTTTTAACAGATGGTCGCCGCCGCTTGCGCACCCGTCGGCGGCGCCGGGCGATATAGCTGAGACAAGTAGGACGAACTGCCGGCGCGGGCCGCCCGCCCGCGGCTCAGGGGCCGGCCGGGCGCTGCCACGGGCGCCATTCGCCCACCAGCCGCGTCGGCGCCGGCGGCGGCTCGGCGAGGGCGGGGCCGTAGCGGGCGTCCACCGCGGCGCGGAAGCCGAGCGATACCATTCGTCCGCCGGCGGCGCCCAGTCGTCGCAGGGACGGAACTTGCCGTCGAGCATGCGCCGCGGCCCGCCGGCGCGGCTCCATTCCAGGGCGTGGTGGCCGATCCACACCATGCCGCCCTTGCACTCGGCCGTCAGCGTCCGCTCGCAGCCCATCAGCGCATTGCCGAGCGGATGGCCGGCCTTGAAGGCGTTGGTGGCGATGCGCTCGATCAGGCGCCAGACGTGGCGGATGAAGGCGATCTGCCGCTTCTCCTCCGGCCCGAAGCCGCACCAGATCCACCCCTGGTCCAGCGTCGGCGGATCCCACGCCCATTTCGGCTGCAGGTGCTGCGGGCGCCACGCCCAGTGCGACGGCAGGAAGGTGAGCTCCCGTTCGGGGCTGTCGCGCAGGCAGTACCAGCCGGGAAGCGAGGGCGGGGGCGCGACTTCCGGCGGGCCCGGCCGCTCCGGCACCAGGATGTGCAGTTGCCGGCGATCGTCGCAGTCGAGCGGCGAGTCGCGAAAGGGCGGGCGGTCACCCTCCCAGTCCATGCGGTCGGTGAACAGGACGCCGGGGAAATCGCGGTGCAGGGCGGCGGCAAACACCGCCTCGTCCACCGGCGAGAAGATGATGTCCCGCCCGCGCGTCCGATAGCTGCGCTTCTGTCCCGCAACGTCTGCCATGACGGTTCGGAAGCATAGCACCCGCCGGCAGGGAATGTCAAAAAATTCCCATTTTGTAACTGCTGCCAGGGTCTGGGCAGAAGCGCGGATCTCGCTCGGACACGTCAGCGAGCTCCTATTTCTTTTTCACCTTCTGCAATTGGTGCCGTTTCTTGACCAGGTAAGGTCCGCACCTTTCACGTCAAGCATGCCGACGCCGGCACGGTGCGCAATATCCTGGTGTGCAACGCTGATCGCGCGTCCGTGCTCCATACCGACGAAAGCCGCCTCTACACCCGCGTCGGCGAGGAATACGCCGATCACCAGACGGTCAAGCACTCGGCTGGCGAGTACGTCCGCAACGTCACAATCCACAGCAACACGGTCGAAAACTACTTCTCCACCTTCAAGCGCGGCATGGTTGGCGTGTACCAGCATTGCGGCGAACAGAATTTGCACCGCTATCTCGCGGAGTTCGATTTCCGCTACAGCAACCGCGTCGGCCTTGGCGTCTCCGATGCCGAGCGCGCCGACAAGGCCTTCAAGGGTGCCGGCGGCAAGCGCCTGACCTATCGGCGGATTAACGGGTAAGCGCGTCAAGCGTAAGCCCCGCGCCCTCAAGATCAAGGCGATCAAGGCCCGCTATATACGCGCCGCGTGGTTGCGCCGCCTTTCGGATCGGTCCAAGAAGTAGCGAATCACCGACCACGCAAGCGAAAGACCGGCTATGACAGCGGCAGCTATGATCGCGGCGTTGACGGCCCAAGGCAGCGCTAGCGTGGTGATTACCTCCTGATTGTCCCAGAACAGGCGGCCTGTTTCCGGGTCTATTCCCATACGGTCAAGGTCTTCGAGACCGATCTTTCTTCGGGCCATTGTCTCCCCCCTCAGAGTCTGTCCGGGAACTTCATGATGGATTGCAGAGTTTTCGGATCATGAGGCGGATGGAGGCGAGTTTCAGGAAGGCGAGGGCCTTGGCGTTGAGGCACTCCCAGTCCTTTGCCAGGCGGC
>Ga0326597_10004188_pt1 | contig 20373 bp, 17 predicted proteins | sample RVTome_12_FD_203789 | JGI IMG/M metagenome (GOLD analysis project Ga0326597, IMG submission 203789) | Soil microbial communities from uranium-contaminated site in the Upper Colorado River Basin, Wyoming, United States - RVT100D185 | ecosystem: Environmental > Terrestrial > Soil > Contaminated >...
CGTTACTTCGTGGTTGCCGCAGTGCGCCTCGATCATCGAGCGAACGCGGGCGTCCGGACCGTCCCACACCAGATCGCCTTCCGGGTGGTCGAAGAACACGGCGCCTGAGGGAACAATGGTCGGTGTGGGTCGAGGTGTTGCAGCCGGAGGCGGCGGCGTTGGCCCCGTATCGGAGAGGTATCGAGATAGCAGCTCGCCGAACTCCGCAGTCAGCGGCCACTGAACTTGTACCTGACCTTCGCCCATGAGGCCCCGGCTCAGGTCGACGGAGAAGAAGAGAGGATTGATCCGGAACTCGGGGAAGGGCTCCTGGCCCTGGGGCCAGAACACTGAAAGCTCGAAGCGCTGCCCGTCCTCGCTGCTTCCACCGTTGATATCAAATGGCTGGAGCGTGATGTCGTGGTCCAGCGTACGCAGGATCTCTTGTACCTGCGATTGGTCGAGCACCCACCGCTCGACTCCGCCATAGAGCCGGGCGCGCAGATGCACGGCTCGGTCCATGGAAACGACCTGGTAGACATTGCCGGCTTCGCCCGGCAGCGCGCAGGCTACCTGCGGCAGGGGCGGACACCTGCCTGCCGGGCCCAACTTTGTGCCGGGCGGGTTGGTGGGCACCGGCGTCATCGTTGGAATCGCCAGAAAGCCAGCCGGTGTCGGCGTCGACGTGACCACCGGTGTTGCCGTCGGGCCCGCATCGCCGCCGCCACACGCGACGGCGAGCAGCGCTAGCGGCAGCAGCGACAGCATGAGCGAACGCTTGGAGCGACTCTTTGCGCGCATAGGTCACACTACTTCCGCTGCGACGTTTCCGGCTTTCATCTGCTAATCACAGCCATACGCGCGATATTCGATTGCGACAGCGGGGTCTCCGCTGTTGAGAACGTAGACAATCCCGCCGTTGCCTGCCTGCCAGAGCTGCCACTGCCCGTAGTAGTAGCCGGTCCAGCGCCAGGCGGCTTCCCCCGGAACAAGCCCAAACGCCAGATACCCGCCGGTGAACGTGCCTTGTTGTATCAGTATCACCGCAGGTATGCCGAATGCCTGCTTTAGGTCAGGCGGAGGGCCGCAGTGATGGCTGCCCTGGCTCGAAACACGATCGTCCGGTCCATCCCATTGCAGCCGATCTGCAGGGTGGTTGAAGGCCATGCGACTGGACAAGGCAGCGAGGGTTGGATACGGCAGAGGCGTCGGGAAAGGAACGGATGGCGGCGATTCTGCCGGGAGGAGCCCTGCAGGTGCCGGCGTAGGAGTCGCGCTCGGCGTCGCCGTCGGGTTCGCATCGCCGCCGCCTGCGCAGGCGGCGGCGAACAGCGTAAACATCATGGCCGATGCGCTGGTCAATCGCTGGCGTGCGAGCATCCTGAGCATATGACGTCCGGCCATCTCTGGTGGTTCCCTTGCGGAGTGGCCGTGGTTCGCAGCCGGGGGTTCGCTAGCCCGCTCGCCGGTGCGCTCAGCACACCTCAGTCTAAGCCGGGGGCGCAGTTGTCAAGAAATGCGGCAGGGCGCTTTCAAAATCAGCACGAACGCGTCACGCCGGGTCGCAAGCCCACAATCGGGGTGAGGAGAGACGGCGGCTCTCCCGCCACCTACCTCGCCTTGAAAGGGGGTGCCCTTCGGTTTCGTCTCGTGGCCTGGACATTGGCGGCGCAGCCGATACCCTGCTTCCATGCGCGTCCACCTGGTCGACGGGACCTACGAACTCTTCCGGCACTACTACGCTCTGCCTTCCTCGAAGGCTGTAGACGGCACGGAGGTCGCAGCCGTCCGCGGCGTCCTCCGCTCGATGCTGGCGTTGCTGGCGGGCGGCGCGACGCACCTGGGCGTGGCGACCGACCGCGTCATCGAATCATTCCGCAACGGACTCTGGCCCGGCTACAAGACCAGCGCCGGCGTCCCGGCCGAGCTGCTCGGCCAGTTCCCGATCCTCGAGGACGCGCTGGCGGCGCTCGGCGTCGTCGTCTGGCCGATGGTCAAGTACGAGGCGGACGATGCCCTCGCGTCGGCCGCGGCGGCTGCGGCCGTCTACGCGGAGCAGGTGCTGATCTGCACGCCGGACAAGGACCTGGCGCAGTGCGTCTCCGGCGAGCGCGTCGTGCAGCTCGACCGCAGGGCGAACAAGCTCATCGATGAGGACGCCGTCGTCGCGAAGTTCGGCGTGCCGCCCGCGTCGATCCCGGACTACCTGGCGCTCGTGGGCGACAGCGCCGATGGCTACCCGGGGTTGCCCGGCTGGGGAGCGAAGTCGGCGGCGGCGGTCCTGTCGAAGTTCCGGCACATCGAGGACATCCCGGAGGACCCGACGCGCTGGGGCGTGCCGCTGCGCGGGGCGGCCACGCTGGCCGCGACGCTCAGGGAACAGCGCGACCTGGCGATCCTGTTCAAGGACCTGGCGACGCTCCGCACGTCGGTCCGCGTCCGCGCGACGGCGGACCGGCTGCGCTGGGCGGGACCGCGCAGGAGCTTCAAACACGTCGCTGAGCGGCTGGGCGCGGCCGGGCTGGCCGACCAAGCTCGCAAGACCGCCCCGGCGTCCGCCTAGCAAGCACCCGGCACTCGTCCTCCATCGCGGCACGCGATTTGCCGCGGCAACCGAGCGGGTTCGCCGGGCGCCTTGGCGTGCTATCCTCTACCCCATGCCCCAGGCCGCGCCGCGCGCCATCCTCGAGGACGTCGATCTCGACCGGCTGACCGGCGAGGCGATCGAGCTGCTCCGCGAGTACCTCACGATCGACACGACGAACCCGCCCGGCGACGTCTCGAAGGCGGCCGGCTGGCTCGAGGGCGTCCTGCACGACGAAGGCTTCGAGACGGTGCGCATCGGCCCGAAGCCGGAGAAGCCGAACGTTATCGCAACGCTCGACGGCGCAGGCGGCAAGCCGCTCGTCCTCGCGCACCACATGGACGTCGTGCCCGCCGTCGCGGCAGACTGGTCGGTGGAGCCGTTCGGCGGCATATTGCGCGACGGCTTCGTCTGGGGCCGCGGCGCGCTCGATATGAAAGGCTTCGGCGTGCTCACGATGCTGTGCGCGTTCGCGCTCAAACGCTCGGGCACGCCGCTCGCGCGGCCGCTGCGCCTGCTGGCGACGGCGGACGAGGAGGTCGGCGGCATCGACGGCGCGAAGTGGCTCGCCGAGCACCACCTGGACGAGGCCGGCGGCGAGCTCCTGCTCACGGAGGGCGCCTTCGCCCGCGCCGGCCCGCGCACGACGTACTACGCCGTCCAGGTGGCCGAGAAGGGCGTCAGCACCGCCAAGCTGACGGCGCGCGGCCAGCCCGGCCACGCATCGTCGCCACGCGACGACAACGCCGTCGTGCGCATCGGGCGGGCCGTCGCGCGCATCGGCAGCTACCGTTCGCCGCCGGCGGCGCGCGAGCTGGCGCGTCGCTACCTGGAAGGGTTCCCGCCGCAGACGCTGCGTCTCGAACGCGGCCGCCGTGTGGCGGACCTGAGCGACGTTGAGCTGGAGGAGCTGATCGCGACGCTGAGCGGCGGCAGCCGCATCCAGCACATGCTGCGAAACACCTTCTCGCCGACGATGGTCCACGCCGGCCTCGGCCAGAACGTCATTCCGCCGGCGTGCGAGGCGTTCGTCGACTGCCGGACGGTACCCGGCGTGACACAGGAGGCGCTGCTGGCCGAGCTGGCCGGCGTGATCGACGACGGCGAGGTGCAGCTCGAGCTGGTGAAGTCGAGCGTGGGGACGGAATCGCCGGCCACGGGCGAGCTGATGGACGCGATCCGCGCGGCCGTCGCCGCCGAGCGCCCGGGCGCGATCGTCGTCCCTTACCTGACGCCCGGCGGCACCGACTGCAAACACTTCCGGCCGCTCGGCATGGTTTGCTACGGCCACATCCCCTTCGAGTTGGACGACAGCGAGGCGGAGCGCATCCACGGCGTCGACGAACGGGTGTCGGTTGAGAACCTGGAGCGGGGCCTGCGGGTGCTGCTGCGCATCGTTGCGGAGCTCTGCGCCGACGGCTCGTGAAGACGGCTCCTTGACGAGTGGCCCCGAAGCGGCGTAGGATGATGGCCACGGGAGGCGACAGAAACATGCTGATGCCGCGCCAGAACGGAGTTGAGCCGCTGCGGGAGCCGTGTGGGCTACACACTGGCATCCGGCGTCGAAGCGGGCGCGTATAGCGTCGAGACGGCAAGTCCGATCGAGAAGCCCGCTTCCAAACGAAGCGGGCTCAGTGTTTTTTCAGGGCTGCTGACACGAGGGTGTCACCAAGAGCAGGTAGGCTCGTGGACATGATGAGGACGGCGATGGAACCAGAGCTCTCGATCTTCGACCGTTTCAATACGGCGCCAGACCTGGTCGAGGCCGGCCGCCAGAAGGGCTGGCCGGACGGCCTCGTCGACCGCGCGCTGCGGGTCCGCTTCTCCCGCCGCGACCTCGAGTTCTGGCTCAACCACGGCACCGACCCGCAACGCGTCGCGACGTTCATCGAGTACCGCGACCGGCTGCAGTCGGGCACGATCCGCTCGCGCGAGGCGACGTGGTCGGACGACGAGGCGCTCGCCGAGATGTACGCGAACTCGCCGGAGCAGATCGGCGAGTGGGAGGTGACCGTCGAGCGCAGCCCGTACCCGTTCGCGCAGTTCCTGCTGCAGGAGAACCCGAACGTTCAGGTCATCGAAGACCGCGGCGTCATCCTGGCGGCGGCGGCGCACTCGGCGCGCAACACGCTGATCGGCGGCCGGCGGCTGACCTGCCACATCGCGACGGCGTGGCGGGTGCGCAAGGAGTGTCGCGGCCAGGGGCTGACCAACCTGATGCGCGTCCTCGGCGGGCCGGCGTGCTCGTGGTTCGGGCTGATCAACTACTGGTACGTGCGCTCAGGCAACTTCGATGCCGTCAACTGGGTTAAGGCGCTGCGGCCCGACCTCGCCGAGAACACGGCGCACGGCGAGCTGCCGGGCAACGTCAGCGTGGCTGTCCATCACTTCCGTGCCCGGCCGTTCGAAGGCGACGCGGCCGGCATCCGCATCGTAAGGCGCTCGGACATGCGCGCGTGCGTCGGGCTGATCAACCGGACGCATCGCGGCCAGGACCTGTTCCGGCCATACAGCGTCGACTTCCTCCAGCGGCGCTTGGACGACCGGGGCTGGGGGCCCAGGCCCAACTTCATCATCCCCGTCTACAGCTGGAACGACTACTACGTGCTCCAGGAGCAGGGGCGGATCGTCGCCTGCGCCGGCCTCTGGGACCGCGGCCGCGACGTGCGGGAGGTCTGGCGCCACCAGCAGACCGGCGAGACGACGACGATCGAGGCGACCGCGCTCATGGACTACGGCTTTGCCGAGGGACGCGAGGACGCAATGGCCCGCCTGCTCGGCTACCTCATCGGCCGCAGCCACGACCTCGGCCGCAGCGAGCTGCTGGCGGCGATCGAGCACATCCCGGCGCTGGTCGAGCAGATGGCATCGTACGAGCCGGGTCCCGAGAGCCGCCAGATGGCCGTCGACGGCTTCCACGAGGACGGCCTCGACATCGACGTGACGATCGAGAAGCCCTACATGGACCTCGCGTACTGGTAGCGCCGTGAGCCGCTGGTTCGACCCCTCCGCTCCCCTCCCTCCCGACGCCGCCGAGGCGCCGCTCAGGCACATCTACCGGCGCATCCTCCGCTACATGGGCGAGTTCCGGGACGGCATCACGCTGGCGATCGTCCTCGCGATGGCGAGCTCGGTGCTGGTGACGCTCCAGCCCTGGCCGATCAAGTTCCTCATCGACGGCGTCCTGGACAGCGACGTCCTGAACCTGGGGCCCTTCGGCGAGATCGCCACGCAGACCACCGGCGAGAAGGTCGCGACCGCCGCCTACATCGCCGGCGCTTATCTGGCGATTACCGTCGCCGGCGTGCTGCTCAACGCCGGCAGCTTCTACGTCATCGCGCGCACCGCCCTGCTCATGATCCATACGCTGCGTTCGCGTATCGTCGGCCACCTGCGCTCGCTCTCGCTCAGCTACCACGCCAACCAGTCGATCGGAGACAGCGTCTGGCGCGCGATCAACGACGCGCGCAGCATCCAGGAGGTGATGATCTTCGGCGTCCAGACCTGGACGACGCTGATCTTCCGGCTCCTGCTCATGGTGGCGCTGATGCTCGTCCTCGACCCGCTGCTCACCCTCGTCGCGCTGCTCGTGTTGCCGCCGCTCTTCTACAGCATCCACCGCCTCACCGGCCGCATCCAGCGCGCCTCGCAGGAGAGCCGCGAGCACATGTCGCGGCTGACGTCCCTGATCGAGCAGACGATGGGCGCGATCCGCGCCGTGCAGGTCTTCGGGCGAGAGGGCCGCGAGCGCGAGCGCTTCGAGGGGACGAGCATGAGCTTTGTGCAGGCGCAGCTCCGCTTCCGTTTGACCGAGCAGATCCTGAACGTCGCCACCGTCGCGATCACCGGGCTGGGCACGGCGGCCGTGCTGCTCGTCGCGGGCTACCGCGTCGTCGATGGGGCGCTGACGGTCGGCGCATTGTGGATCTTCGTCAGCTACATGCAGAGCCTCTATCAGATGATGAACCAGATCATGTTCGTCTACGGGCCGTTCCAGGACGCCGTCGTCGGCGTGGGCCGCGCGTTCCAGGTGCTCGATCAGGTGTCCGACGTCCAGGACGCGCCCGATGCGGTCGCGAAGCCGTCGTTCGATCGCTCCGTGCGCTTCCGCGACGTGACGATGCAGTACGAGCGCGACCGGCCGGTGCTGCGCGGCGTGGAGTTCGAGGTGCGCAAGGGCGAGAAGGTCGCGATCGTCGGCGAGACCGGCTCCGGCAAGACGACGATCCTCAGCCTCATCCCTCGCCTCTACGACATCACCGAGGGCGCGGTGGAGGTCGACGGCATCGACGTCCGCAAGATCACCCTCGGCTCGCTGCGCGACCTCGTCAGCATGGTGCCGCAGGAGCCCCTGCTCTTCTCGACGACGATCCGCGAGAACATCCTCTACGGGCGGCTCGACGCGACGCCGGAGGAGATCGAGCGGGCGGCGCACGCCGCGCGCGCCGGCGGCTTCATCGACGAGCTCCCCGCGAAGTACGAGACCCAGGTGGGCGAGCGCGGCGTCAAGCTCTCGGTCGGCCAGCAGCAGCGCATCTCCATCGCGCGCGCCTTCCTCAAGGACGCCCCCATCCTGCTCCTCGACGAGCCGACGTCGGCGCTCGACCTGCGCACCGAGGCGGACTTCCTCGACGGCCTCGCCGACCTCATGCAGGGACGGACGGTCTTCATCGTCGCCCACCGGCTCTCGACGATCCGCAACGTCGACCGCATCTACTTCCTGGAGGATGGCCGCATCGCGGAGGAGGGCAGCCACAACGAGCTGATGGTGTCGCGAGGCCGCTACTACGACCTCTTCATGCACCAGTTCGGGTCGGGCCTCGCCGAACCTGCGGTGGTCTAGGCGAAGCCGGCTCCGCCTTGTCTCGGGAGCCCAATCGTGCTATCGTGAATCAAATCGTTTCCTCGTCCTCGCACTGCAGGCGCACCCCTAGGTTCGTAGCACCGATGGCCAGGAAGCAAAGAAGGAGGCCATCGAGTGGCATACACAGACAAGACCCTCACCTGTCAGGACTGCGGGCAGACTTTCGCCTTCTCCGCAGACGACCAGGAGTTCTTCGCCGGAAAGGGCTACAGCGAACCCAAGCGCTGTCCCTCTTGCCGGCAGGCGCGCAAGGCCGAGCGCGGCGGGGGAGACTACGGCGGCGGCGGCGGCGGTGGTTACCGCGCGCCCAGGGAGATGCATCAGGTCGTCTGCGCCGAGTGCGGCAAGGACACCGAGGTGCCCTTTGCTCCGCGCGGGGACAGGCCCGTCTACTGCTCGGACTGCTTCTCCAAGCGATCGCCCGCACGAAGCCGTTACTAAGCGGCAACGCGCGACACAGGCTGCCGTGGTACAGCGGCAAGGGAGCATGCCTTGACCACGCTCTTTGTCGGGAACCTCTCGCCCGAAGTCACCGATAGTGACCTGCGTACCGTCTTCGAGGCGTACTGCCGGGTGACCTCGATCCGCCACATCTCGCGTCGCGGGATCGCGTACATCGAGGTCGATCCGGCCGGCGCCGACGCCGCGCTGGACGGGCTGAGAGGCACGCAGCTCAAGGGCCGCACCCTGGACGTGGCATTGGACCAGGCATCCGGCGGGCGCCCCGGCAGGCGTCGCAAGGGCAGATGAGCCTGGCTCATCTGCCCTGTGTCACACAGTAAGGAGACTGCCACGCACCTCGAGCACCGGCGCGCGGGCACCTCCACCGTCTTCGTCGACTCCGCCTCCGGGGAGAACATCCTTGAAGTGGCATCCGACGAGAACGGCGTGGTCCTGCTCGCCTTTCGCCTGTACGACGCGCGCGGCCGGCTCACCGCCGAGTCGTCCGGCTTCGAGCACTTCCCCAACGGCCTCACGGTCAAGTGCAAGGGCGGCGAGCAACTCCTGCACGTCCCGCGCGACCCGACGGCGCCCGTGCAGTACCGCCTCTATAACTCCACGGGCCGTCTGCTCACTTGGTCCGACGGCGCGCGCACGAAGATCTACGCGCAGCTCCGCATGGATGGCGTCGCGCACGGCTGGGCGCCGCCCGCTGGCTAGCGCGACAGCCGCCTAGACGAGGCTGGTTCAGGGTTGGTGGGTCTGGGTTCCCTGACCGCGGGTTGAAACCCGCGGCTTCCCGCGTTCGATACGCGAAGTTGCCGGATTCATCCGGCAGACCTCAAAACCGACCCACCCATCTCCAGCAAGTTACCCCTAGACGAGGCCCTGGTCGGCCAGGGCGCGTATCGTTATCACCAGCCCCGCGGCTGAAACCATCGCGGCGCTCGCCGCCGGGAACGCGCGCACCGCGAACGATGCCAGCCCCCCGCCGCGCTCCCCTCGCTGGAGAAACGCCCGCACAATGGGGATGCGCTCCGCGGCCTTCCCCGCGTACACCAGAAACAGGCCGATGCCCATCAACACGGCCGCCAGCCCGGCGCTGAAGGCGACGATGAGCAGCAGCCCGAAGGCGACGCGGTGCAGCGCGATGGCGCTGAGCATGACGACGATCGCCGACGGGCACGGCAGCATGCCGCCGAAGACGCCCAGCCCGATCAGGCCGCGCCAGCTCACGCGCTCTTCGCCATGCGTCCGCCCCGCGTGGACGTGCGCGCGGCCGAACAGTCCGTCGCGGTGCGCATGGTCGCGCGCCGGCTCACGCGAGGCAGGCACGGCGGCGACGCCGTCCTCGGCGGAGGCGAGTACGAGGGCGCTCCGGGGCGCGCGGACCAGCAGCGCCGCTGCCCGCCCGACCAACGCGCCGGCGCCAGCGAGCAGCCCGGCGGAGCGCAGCCGCGTCACGAACAGCGAGAGACCCATCGCGAGGATGAGGGCGCCGGAGGCGACGCCCAGCCAGGGGTACAGCTCCTCCGGCAAGATGTAGTCGGATAGATAGAGCGCCACAAAGCCGAGCGCGTACACGCTCGACGTGTGCGTGGCCGTCACCGTGAGGCCGAGCAGCAACGCGTGCCTCGCCGTGCCGCGCGAGCCGACGAGGTACGCGGCGACGACGGTCTTGCCGTGCCCGGGCGACAGCGCGTGGAGCGCGCCGAACCCCGCCGCGGCGACCAGGGCGAGCAGCACGACGCCCGCGCCGAGCCCTTCTTTGCCGATCAAGTCCGCATACTGCGCGAGCGGAGAGTCGCTGTTGCCGCGGACCGCGCGGCCGTGCGTCTCCGGCTGCGGCGGCGCGGGTTGTGCCACTGGAGGGCCGCTCTCGTGGAACGAGAAGGCGACGCTGCTCACGTTGAGCGGATCGGCGAAGCCGCCCTCGGGATAGACGCGCAGCTCGTCGCTCGCGTCCGCGAGCGGCACACCGGCGTCGAGCAGGCGCACGCCGCTCAGGGGGCGCACGACCACCTCTCGCCAGCCGATGCGCTCGTGGTAGTTGTCGTCCGAGTAGGCGAGCCTGTGGGCGGTGTCGCTCCCATCGAGCGGCGCGGCGAAGTCGGCGACCAGCCGGAGCGTGTCGAGGCCGCCCTGACCGGGCGGGAACGTCACGTCGCCGGCGATGAGGCGGAGGTCCGGAGCGACGTCGTCGATCTCAAGATTGATGTTCTCGCGGAGCGCGGCGGTCTTCGATGCGAGGTAGGCGCCGCGTTCGGCGGCGCTGACCCGGCCGTCGCCGTCGGCGTCGATCGTCTCCTTCTCCTGGAAGGCGGGGATCTCGGCCATGTCGAGCACGTAGCGCAGGCGCACCTCTGCCGGCGAGAGCTCGATGCGCGAGTAGCGGTTGATCGTGAAGTTGCCGAGCGGATGCGCGGCGGCTCGCTCCGGCTTCGAGAGCAGCGGCAGTGCTGCCAGCGCGAACGCGGCAAGCAGCAGCGAGAGCAGCAGGCGGTGGCGAGCGAGCGCGATCATCGATCGTTGCCCTCCCTCGCCTCGACGAAGGGCCGCCCGCTCTCGAGCGCGGCGAGCGCCTGCCGGGCCTCGGCCTCCTGGAGCACCGAGAACCGCGGGTTGATGTCGAGCGCGTCCTCGAGGAGCGCGCGGGCGCGCTCCTCGTCGCCCGCCGCCCCCGCGATCATCCCGGCGTGGAAGAGCAGGCGCGCGTCGCGGGTGCCCAGGCGCAGCGCTCGCTCGACGAGCGGCAGCGCGTCCATCGCGCGGCCGTCCTTGTAGAGCGCCCAGGCGGCCACGTCGTAGCCGTAGACGTCCTTCCGTACCTCCAGCTCCGCCAGCGCCAGCTCGACCGCCTGCGCGGTGTTGATGTCGTGGTCGGCGTAGAACAGCGCCAGCTCGCGGTTGTAGACGATACGGTTGATCTCCGCGAGCCGGCCGATCAGCCCGACGGTATCGTACTGGCGCTGCGCCGCCCCGGCGTCGCCGGTGCGGGCGTACAGGTCGCCGAGAGTCGCCAGCAGCGACGGCTGTGGCACGACGGCGACGGCCTGCTCGTAGTATGCGATCGCTCCGGCGTCATCGCCGCGCGCCGCCGCGACGCTACCGAGGCCCGCCAAGGCGGGGTAGTAGCCCGGGAAGACATCGAGCGCGGCGGCGAACCACGGCTCGGCGGCGTCGTGCTTTCCGGTGTTGACGTAGAGGGCGCCGACTTGCGAGCGGTACCAGGCGATCGACTCGGCGGAGCGGCCGCGGCGGGCGGCCTCGTTCGCGGCGTCCGTGAGCAGCTCGAGCGCCTCGTCCGGATCGCCCGTCAGCTCGGCCAGGTGCGCCTGCCGGCTGAGGACGGCGGGACCGCCAGCCACGTCCGAGAGCATCGCGTACGCAGTGCGGGCGCCTTCGTAGTCGCCCAGCTCGAGGCGGGCGTCGCCGGCCGTCGCCAGCGCCTGCGTGGCGCCCGGGTCCGCCGCGTACACCCGCTCCGCGGTGGCGAGGGCGCCCGCGAAGTCGTGCTTGGCGAAGAGCACGGTGGCCAGCGCGGCGCCCGCGACGCCGTCGGCCGGGTCGAGCTCGAGCGCCCTGCGCAACGCTGCTTCCGCGCGCTCGTACGCGCCGATGTCTCCGGTCTCGCGGGCCTGGCGGACGTACGCCTCGCCCAGCTTCGTGTGGCTGGTGACGTCGGCCGGATCACGTTCGATGCGGTCCTGGAAGAACGCGATGACCTGCTCGGTCACGGCAGGGTCGGCGACGGTCGCCGTCGTGGCGAGGGGCGCGTCGCGCCCGCCGTCGCGCCAGACGAACAGCCCCGCCAGCGCGCTCGCCGCGATGGCGAGCGAACCGAGGGTCATCAAGATCTTCCAACTCCGCATCCCGGCGTCCTCCTGATTGGTGGTGCGCAGGGCGTGCGCCCTGCGCACCACCAACATGGGTCTAGTTCGTTGCCCGCCGCAGATACAGGCCACCGCCCAGCAGGGCGAGGCCGGCAACTGCGCCGCCGAGGACGAACCACAGCAGCATGCCGCTGTCGTCGTCGCCGGTGGTGCTGATACCGGTACCGGTGGAAGGCGCACCGGCCGCGGACGCGTGCGGCGCGGCCATGTACGGGAACGTGCTCCCGAACGCCATGTCGTTCGCGTCGATGGCGTCCGAGATGCCTGCCGAGCCGCCCCGGTTGAGCACGACGCCGAGCGCGGCGTCGATCACGTCGTCCTGCAGCCGCCGCCCGTTCGGGAACTGCACCGGCTGCGAGAAGTCGATCGTCACCACGTCCGGGATGAGCGCCGTCGCGACTTGCTCCGCCGTCAGGTCGCCCAGCGGGCCGCCGTCCTGCGGACTGCCGAAGACGCCATCGACGGCGCCGCGCAGGGTCTCGATGGTGGCCTGGCCGGTCGCCCGGTAGGCCGCCTCGTCATTGGCCGGGTCGGCCTGGTTGAAGGCGTTCTTCTGGTCGCTCGGGATGAGTGCCGTGTTGATCGCGGGGATCGCCATGCGGTCGACCTGCGACCCGCCCCGCGACGTGGTCGCCCACGCCTTGATCGTGCCGGTGTCCGAGCTCGCCGCTCCGGTGACGGCCGTGACCGGCAGCTCGATCACGATCGCCGAGATGTTGGTGCCGGCGAACATGTCGGCCGGCGTCTCGCCCGCGGGCCGCAGGCCGCTGGCCGGCACGTACGGGCCGGCGACGAACTCCTTGAACCCGGTCAGGTCGAAGAAGAACGCGTCGTCACGCGGGCCGGCGAAGACCTTGATGCCGCCGGCCTCTGTCACGTCTGCGTTCAACACGCCGGGCGCCGTCACGTCGCCCATGATGGGGTCGCCCAGGCCTTCGATCGTGAACGTCGAGAGGTTGCCGGAGAAGGTAATCTTCGCCGTGGCGTCCGCGACGAGATCGCCGGTGTTGTCGACGTGGATCTCGTACGACACGTCGGAGGCGAAGTTCCGGCTCTCCGCGGGCGGCGTGAGCCCGTTGACGTCCAGCGCCACGACGAGGTTATCGTCGTTCGCCGGGCTCCGGAAGGCGTAGACGTCGGTGATGTCCGCCGCCGGGTCGTTCTCGACCGACGGCGAGTCCCGGTGGTCCGCCGCGTTCGCCGTGATCGCGATGACCGCGACGGCCGCGAGCGGCACAAGCAGGAGCAGTACCCGTTTCAGCATTCGTGTCCTCCTTTACATCATGCGTGGAAGTCCCTGGGTCCCAGTCGCCCATCTATTCGCTGGCGGCGGCTTGACGGATCACCGTCCAATGAGGAAGATGCCACCAGAGCCAAGGAGGCCCCGACCCTGTCTGATCCATCGACCCCTGGTGCGCCGAAGTATGAGTGAGGACGAACTCCGGCTGCTGGAGCGGCTCCGGCGCAACGACCGGGACGCCCTGGCGGCCACCTACGATGCCTACAGCAGGCTTGCCTTCGGGCTGGCCTACCGGATCGTGGGCGAGACCGGAGAAGCGGAGGACGTGGTGCAGGAGGCGTTCGTATCACTCTGGCGCCAGGCGGACAGGCTCGACTCGAGCCGGGGGTCGCTGCGCTCGCTGCTGCTCACGATCGTCCACCGGCGTGCCGTCGACGCCGTCCGGCGCCGGTCCAGCCGGCCCGCGGTGCTGCTGGAGAGCCTGGAGCCCCTGCCCTCCGGCGCGCCAGACCCGCTGGAGGTCAGCTCGGTCGCCGAGCAGCAGCGGCTGGTCCAACGCGCGCTGACGGAGCTGCCGGTCGATCAACGCAAGGCCGTCGAGCTCACCTACTTCGGCGGCCTCACGATCGCGGAGATGGCCGAGCAGGAAGGCATTCCGCTGGGCACGGCGAAGAGCCGGCTGCGGCTGGCTCTGGACCGCATGCGGACATCGCTCGCAGGTGCGATATGAATGATGACGAGACCGAAGAGTTGCTCGCCGCCTACGCGATAGGCGCGCTCTCGACGGTAGAGGCGAGGCAGGTGGGCGCGCACCTTTCGGCGTGCCGCCGGCACGACGAGGCGCTCGCCGGCCTACGCGCGACGGTCGACTTCTTGGCGCTGGCGGCGCCCGAGCGCGAGCCGCCCGCCGCGCTGCGCGCCCGCGTCCTGGCCGCGATCGACGCCGACGCAGGCGCGCAGCGGCCGGCCGTGGTCCAGATGCGGCCGCGGCGGTGGCTCTCGGCGCCGCGACCCGCCTTTGCCTGGCTGGCGGCTGCCGTGCTGCTGCTGGCCGTGGTGGGCCTCGGCGCGTGGAACGCCGTGCTGCAGCTCAGCGGCGAGGACGAGGGCACCGTGACCGCGCGCCTGACCGGCGCCGCCGGCAGCGCCGAGCTGGTCTACCTGAAGGACCAGGGTCTCGCCGTCTTCGAGGTCGAGCTCGCGGACCCGCCACCGGGACGCGAGTACCAGGCGTGGGGCATCGACGAGAGCGGCGCGGTCAGCCTGGGCCTCCTCCCCAACAGCGGCACCGTCGCGCTCCGCGGCGACTTGTCGAAGGCGACCGCGGTGGCGATCAGCGTCGAGCCCAAGGGCGGCAGCGACGAACCAACGACAGACCCGGTGCTGTTCGCCACCCTCAGGTAGCTCTCCCCAAGACCTACCCTTCGTCGTACTGCCGCGCGTCCGCTAGAATGCGCTGCGCCACAGCGCGCGCGGATCGATGCGGAGGTGCAACCATGGCAGAGCCGCCAGCATTCCAGGGCGTGATCGGCCGCTACCGGAGCGAATCGACGCCGTGGTGGCCGGAGTCGCCGCGGCCGCTGGCCGGCGCGCCGAACGTGCTGTTCATCGTTCTCGACGACGTCGGCTTTGCGCAGATCGGCTGTTACGGCTCCGACATCGCAACGCCGACGCTTGACAGCCTGGCGGCCGGTGGCCTGCGCTACACGAACTTCCACACGACGGCGCTCTGCTCGCCGACACGCGCCTGCCTGCTCACGGGACGCAACCACCACTCGGCCGGCATGGGACGCATCGTCGATCTGCCGACGGGTTTCCCCGGGTACCACGGGCGCATCCCGAAATCGTGCGGCTTCCTCTCCGAGCTGCTCACGCCGCAGGGCTACGCCGCCTACGCCGCCGGCAAGTGGCACCTGACGCCCGAAGAGGAGACCCACCTGGGCGCGTCGCGCGAGCGGTGGCCGCTCGGGCGCGGGTTCGAGCGCTTCTACGGCTTCTTCGGCGGCGAGACGAACCAGTTCGCGCCCTCGCTCGTCCACGACAACCACCACGTCGCTCCGCCGCGCGCCTGGGAGGACGGGTACCACCTGACCGAAGACCTGGCCGGCCATGCTATCGAGTTCCTTCAGGACCTGCGGGCCGCCGACGCGAGCAAGCCGTTCTTCCTCTACTTCGCGACCGGCGCCTGCCACTCGCCGCATCAGCCGCCGCTCGCGTGGCGGGAGCGCTACCGGGGGCGCTTCGACGCCGGGTGGGACGCCTGGCGCGAGGAGACCTTCGCGCGCCAGCAATCTATGGGCCTCCTGCCTGAGACGACAGAGCTATCGCCACGGCCCGACTGGGTACCGGCGTGGGACGCGCTCTCAGACGAAGAACGGCGCGTCTACGCCCGCTTCATGGAGTGCTTTGCCGGCTACCTCTCACACGCCGACGAGCAGATCGGCCGCCTACTCGACTGCCTCCGCGACCTCGGCGAACTTGACAACACGCTCATCGTCGCGCTCTCCGACAACGGCGCGAGCTCCGAAGGCGGGCCGCTCGGCTCGATAAACGACCTGCGCACCTGGAACATCGCGGGCACAACGACCGAGGAAGCGCTGCGCCGCATCGACAAGATCGGCGGGCCATACACGCACAACAACTACCCCTGGGGCTGGACCGTCGCCGGCAACACGCCCTTCCGCCGCTGGAAGCGCGAGGTGCACGAGGGGGGCGTCTGCGACCCGCTGATCGTCCACTGGCCGCGCGGCATCGCGGGGCACGGCGAGGTGCGCCGCCAGTACGTCCACGCCATCGACATCATGCCGGCGGTGCTGGACGTCCTGGACATCGAAGCCCCGGCCGAGCTACACGGCGTGGCGCAGCAGCCGGTGGAGGGGCTGAGCTTCGCCTCCAGCTTCGCCGACGCTGCGGCGCCTAGCGCGCGCGACGTGCAGTACTACGAAATGTTCGGCTGTCGCGCGCTCTACCGGCGCGGCTGGAAGGCCGTCGTGTACCACCCGATCTTCGATCCCAATGTCCCGTTCGACGACGACCGCTGGGAGCTCTACCACGCGGATGTCGACCCCTCGGAATGCCACGATCTGGCGTCCGAGCAGCCGGCGCTGCTGCGCGAGCTGATCGACCTCTGGTGGCGAGAGGCCGAGAAGTACCACGTGCTGCCGCTGGACAACAGCCCGTTCGAGGCGATCTTCGGCCAGCATCCGACGGCGCCGCCGGAGCGCCAACGCTACGTCTACTACCCCGGCGGCGCGCCCGTGCCGGAGGTCTGCGCCGTCAACGTGCGCAACCGCTCGCACACGATCGCGGCGGAGGTGGATGTCCCCGATGGCGGCGCGGAGGGCATCCTGCTCGTGCAGGGCTCCGGCCTCGGCGGCTACGCGCTCTTCGTGCAGCACGGCCGGCTGCACTACGTGCACAACTTCTGCACCCTCGCCGAGCACCGCGTCTCGTCTTCGATAGCCGTCACGCCGGGCGAGCACACGCTGGCGTTTCGCTTTACGAAGGATGGCGAACATCGCGGCGCCGGCACGCTGCTGATCGACGGCGTTCCCGCCAGCGAGGTGCGCATCGATCCCTTCACGCGCACGCGTTTCTCGCTTACCGGCGACGGCCTCTCCTGCGGCTACCAGGCCGGGCTCCCCGTCTGCAAGGACTATCGCTCGCCCTTCCGCTTCACCGGAACGATCCGCCGCGTGGTCGTCGAGGTGGAAGGGCCGCCCTTCGTCGACCCGAAGGCGGAGGCGGAGATCGCGATCACCTCCCAGTGACGGGGCATGCGCGTCCCCGCGATGTGCTAGGATGTGGCGGTTTTCCGTACACGGGAGGGTCGCATGGCAGGCAAGTTCCGCTTCGGCATCCAGACATCGAAGGCCGCCTCCGCAACCGACTGGGCGCAGAAGGCGCGCCGCATCGAGGAGCTTGGCTTCTCGTCGCTCTTCATCCCCGACCACTTCGGCGATCAGTTCGCCCCGCTCGTCGCGCTGGCGGCCGCCGCGAACGCGACGAGCGCGCTGCGGCTGGGCACGCTCGTCCTCGACAATGACTACCGCCACCCGCTCGTGCTCGCGAAGGAGTGGGCGACGCTCGACGTGCTCTCGGACGGCCGCGCCGAGGCCGGACTCGGCGCGGGCTGGATGAAGAGCGACTACGACGAGTCCGGCATGGCGTACGACGCGCCCGCCGCGCGCATCGATCGCTTCAAGGAGGGCCTCGCCATTATCAAGGGTCTCTTCACCAGCGAGGGCCCCTTCTCGTTCTCCGGCAAGCACTACACCGTCACGAACGCGCAGCCGCTGCCGCGACCCGTCCAGAAACCGCACCCGCCGCTCCTCATCGGCGCCGGCGCGAAGCGCATGACGCGCATCGCCGCGCGCAACGCCGACATCGTGAGCGTGAACTTCTCGCTGGCCGAGGGCGTCGTCAACCCCGTCGTCGCCGCCACCGGCACGGCAGCCGCCACGCGCGAGAAGATCGGCTGGATGCGCGACGCCGCAGGCGCGCACTTCGCCGAGCTGGAGTTGAGCTGCACGATCTTCGTCACGATCGTCACCGACGACCGTCAGGGCATGGCGGAGCGCATCGGCCAGGGCTTCGGGATGGCGGCGAACGACGTCCTCGAAACGCCGCACGTCCTCGTCGGCACCGCCGACCAGATCGTCGAGGACCTGCAGCGCCGGCGCGAGGAGTTCGGCTTCACCTACATCGTCTTCTCCGGCGATGTCTTCGAGCAGACGGCGCCTGTCGTCAAGAAGCTGGCCGGGACGTAGCGTGCGGATCGAGGACTTCTCGCCGCCGACGAAGGCCTGGCTCGCCTCCGGACGCCACCTCGAGGTCGACGGCCGGCGCGTCTTCGCCGTCGAACGCGGCGCCGGGCCCGTGCTGCTGCTCATGCACGGCTTCCCCACCTCCTGCTACGACTGGCGCGGCGTGATGGACGCGCTCTCGGGCTCGTTTCGTTGCGTTGCCTTCGACTTCCCCGGCTACGGCCTCTCCGACAAGCCCGCGGCCTACAGCTACTCGCTCTTTCAGCAAGCGGACGCCGTCGAGGCCCTGGCGCGCGCGCTCGACATCTCGTCCGCGCACGTCGCGAGCCACGACGTCGGCACGAGCGTCCACTGCGAGCTGCTCGCGCGCCAGAACGAAGGCCGTCTCGGCTTCGACCTGACGGCCTCGACGTTCCTCAACGGCAGCATGCTGCAGTGGCGCGCGACGATCACGGCGTTCCAGAAGCTGCTCAGCGCGAACGAGACGCTGCCACAGGCGATCGAGCTGTGCGACAAGATCGCCGACGCCTACATGCCGGGGCTGAGGGCGATCATGGAGAAGCCGGACGCCGTGAGCGACGAGGACGCGCTCGTGATGACGGAGCTGCTGCGCTATCAGGACGGCAACAAACGTCTGCCCGCTATCGCCGGCTACATGCGCGAGCGCTACGTGAACGGCGAGCGCTGGCTGGGCGCGCTCGGCGCGACACGCGCGCCGCTCCAGTTCGTCTGGGCCGGCGGCGACCCGATCGCCAACATCGAGATGGGCCGCGAGCTGCACGCGCTCTACCCGAAGGCCCGCTACACTGAGCTGACTGGCCTCGGCCACTTCCTGCTGATGGAGGACCCGGCGGCGGTCGCGAACGAGATCTCGCGAGTGACGGAGGAACCACGATCATGATGACGAAGACCATCCTCGACCTCGGGCCGGAGCGGACGGAGAAGGGCGTCACGGCACGCCACCTCTGGATCGCCGGCCACGAAGGACGCCGCGTGCCCGGCCTCGTGCTCACGCCCGAAGGCGCGGAAGGGCCGCGGCCCGCGGTCATGCTCGGCCACGGCGCCGGCGGCAGCAAGGACGAGGCGCGGATGCTCCAGATCGCGCGCTGGCTCGTGCGGCGCGAGGGCTTCGCCGTCGCCATCATCGATGGCCCCGTACACGGCGAGCGCGCCGAGGCCGCCGCCAGCGACGTCGGCCTGTACGCGCGACAGGCCCTCGCCGAACGCGCGACCTACGAGGCGATGGCCGCCGACTGGCGCGCGACGGTCGACGCCTGCGGCGAGCTGGCGAACGTCGGCAACGAGCGCGTCGCCTACCTCGGCTTCTCGATGGGCACCGTCCTCGGCGTCCCGGCGGTCGCGTCGGAGGCGCGCTTCCGCTGCGCCGTCTTCGCCATCGGCGGCATCTTCGCGGAACGAGAGGGCTTCATGGGCGAGGCGGCGTCGAAGATCAGCGTGCCGGTGCTCATGATCAACCAGTCGGAGGATGAGATCTTCCCGCGCGCGTCCACGTTCCTTCTCTACGACGCGCTCGCCGGCCCGAAGCGCGTCTTCTTCTATCCAGGACTCCACACGGGCGTGCCGCGCGAGGCGATGGAGCAGGTGCACGACTTCCTGCACGCGCAGCTCGCCGGCGAGGCGGTCGAAGGCGATACGCCACGCGGCGCCTGGTAGCCCTACGGCGCGCTCGGCTCGGACGCCTCCTCGACCGCCGGCGCCGCCGGCTCCTCCCAGAACGACGACACGACCTCGAGCCGCGACGGCGCCGCTTGCCCGCCGAAGCGCACGCTGAGCAGCAGTAGCGCGTACGCGGTCGCCAGCAGCACGAGCGGCGCGACGAGCAAGACCGGCTCCACGCCGAACTCGGCGGCGGCGGCGCCCAGCGTGAGCAGCGGCACGACGGTCACGGCGTGCTTGATCGTGCTCTGCAGCGCGAAGGCGCGACCCTGGTAGCCCAGCGGCACGCGCCGGTTGATGTACGTCTGCACCGCCACCGTCGTCAGCGACACGCCGAAGCCGAGTGGCAGCGCCAGCAGCCCGGCCGCGCGCAACCGCTCGTTCAGCGAGACGCCGAAGAGGTCGATGACACGCAGCGGATTGACCGGATCGACCACGTCCGCCACCGTGCCCACGAGACCGAGCAGCAGCAGCGCGCCCGCGATCAGGAAGAAGCCCGCGAGCGCGGCGATCCGCTCCCCCCAGCGCCGGATCAGCGCCGGCGCCGCGGCCAGCGCCAGCACGAGCCCCGCCGCCGACGGCGCGAAGACGTACACCGCGTCCGCCGCATCGACGTGCAGGACCGACTGCACGTAGCGGGGCGCCAGCGTCTGCAGCACCAGGTTCGCCGTGCCCGCTACGACGCCGACGATGATCATCGTGGCCACCGCCGGCTCGCGCACGAGCCACTCGACCGCCTCGCGCACGCCGACGTTCGGGCGCAGCCAGTTGATCCGCGTCCGGCGCTGGCGCGTGGGCAGGTCGAACACGCGGCTCGCGGCGAGCAGCAGGAGCACGCCCGCGCCGTAGATCACCGGATCGACGCCGAGCGTGCGCACCAGGACCGGCGCGAGCACCGCCGTGCCGAAGGCGGTGCCCAGCGAGGACGA
>Ga0326597_10004189_pt1 | contig 20372 bp, 21 predicted proteins | sample RVTome_12_FD_203789 | JGI IMG/M metagenome (GOLD analysis project Ga0326597, IMG submission 203789) | Soil microbial communities from uranium-contaminated site in the Upper Colorado River Basin, Wyoming, United States - RVT100D185 | ecosystem: Environmental > Terrestrial > Soil > Contaminated >...
ACTGATAACCACCCTGGCGCCACCACCCATGATCGATTTGCCTGGTGAACAGTCCGCCGACACGCTCTTGAAATCGTCCGAGTTCACGTCCGACTCCACCACCACGATCTCGTAACCACTGATGCCGGGCGGGCCAGGGGGGCCGGGAGGTCCCGGAATCGCCGCAGTGGTCCCAATCTCTGGACACGAATCATCCTGGGTGACCGGCAGCAACGCTACGTGCCGCAAGTCCTGCAGGGCGTCAACAGCATCGACATCGCCGTCGCAGTCAACGTCGCCCTGAATGATTTCCTCGAGGGCGCCGGAAGGCTGTCCTTCGGAACTCGCCGAAGGGACACTGAACAACATCCCGTTCACCAGCACGGTCACCGCGACCGACGCAAGAATTGCCGCGCCCACGGCGGCGACCATAACCTGGCGCATAACAGACCTCCGTCTTACCCTGTTCCTGCTGGTGGAAGGCTACAAGACACTTACGCCGCCGCACTACTTGGCGCCCACCATCACTTCGTCGGACCCCGAACTGCTGCTCCGAAATGCCGGGCCAGGCTGAGGCAGATGGTCGTAGTTTCGTAGCAAGATGGCAACGACATCATGAATGTGAGTGGATTACACAACCCTGGCACGGGCGAGGAAGCAAGGTAGACTCAAGACCAACGATCGGTCGGCGTGGGCATGCATGCTCCAGCCAGCCCGGGCAGCTAGTCTCCGAGCGCCTTGTCAAGATTGAACGCCGAACTGATCAGGGCCATGTGAGTGAACGCCTGTGGGAAGTTCCCGAGCGCCTGGCCGCTCGCTCCCAGCTCCTCGGCGTACAGACCCAGGTGGTTGGCGTATCCAAGCATCTTCTCGAAAATAAGGCGTGCTTCATCGGTTCTGCCCGCGCGTGTGAGAGCCTCGACGAGCCAGAACGTACACATGTTGAACGTGCCCTCCCCTCCCGGCAAGTCGTCCAATGCGCCGGCACCCACCTGGTATCGAGAGACAAGGCTATCCGTGACCAGCGTTCGCATCGTGGCATCCAATGTCGACTCCATCTTGGGATCAGTCGGAGAGATGAAAAACGTCAGCGGCATCAAGAGGTTGCTCGCGTCCAGGGAGTCGGATCCGTAGTACTGAACGAAGCTCTGCCTCTTCTCGCTCCATCCACGCTCCATGATCTGCTCATATATCGTATCGCGGGTTTCAAGCCACTGATTGCGGGGAGCCGGGAAGCTCCGTTTGTCGGCGAGCCGTAAGCCACGGTCCAGCGCGATCCAGCACATCATCTTCGAGAAAACCATATGCTGACGCCCGCCTCGGACCTCCCAGATGCCCTCGTCCTTCTCCTGCCAGTGATCCACGACGTAGTCAATCAGACCGCGCAGGTGTTGCCAGGTGTCGTACGAGATTGGCTTGCCGTACTTATTCGCCAGGTAAGCCGAGTCCATCAGCTCTCCGTAGATGTCGAGTTGGAGCTGGCTCGCCGCCTGGTTGCCGATTCGCACCGGAGCTGACCCGCGATAACCTTCGAGATGCGGCAGGGCGATCTCGGGAAGGTCATGCTCGCCGTTGATGCTGTACATGATCTGCAGCGAGCCATCCGGATTCGTCTCGTGAGTGCGGTCTTCGACCCAGCTCATAAACTGTTCGGCTTCACGCGTCAGCCCAAGTCGTACGAATCCATAAACGGTGAAAGCGGCGTCCCTTATCCATGTGTAGCGGTAGTCCCAATTGCGGACGCCTCCGATCTCTTCGGGCAGGCTGGTCGTCGGCGCCGCCACGATCGCGCCGGTGGGGGCGAAGGTGAGCTGCTTCAGAGTTAGGGCGGAGCGCTGCACCATCTCGCGCCAGCGCCCTCGGTACTTGATACCGGCAACCCATTGGCGCCAGAAGTCGACCGTTTCGTGAAACGCTGCGGTGCCGTCGTAGGCTGACTCTATCAATGGTGCGCTGCTGCCGGGCTCGGTGTGACGGAGCAGGAACCACAGGTCGTCGCCCGCATGTAGAGTGAACTCGGCTTCGACACCGGCCCCTGTCCCGCGAAGCTCTATGGGCGAAGACAGACCGAGGTGCATCCCATCCGACTCGAAGACAGCGCCTCTCTCGTCGAGGCTGAGTTCGTGCGGGGCGCGCGCATAATCGAAGGCGGGCAGACACTGGAGTTTGAAGGAGAGCGTTCCACGGACAACTCTCGCCTGTCGAACAATGTCGTGACAGTCCTTGTCACGCCCTAGTGCTTGCGCGACCGGCATGAAGTCCACGAGTTCACCTACTCCGTCCTCGCACAAGAAGCGTGTCACGAGAACGTTCGTATCCGGCAAATACATCTGTCTGGAGACGCCAGACGATCGCGGCGCGATTCGGAAGAAGCCGCCTTTCTGCGCATCAAGAATCGCCGCGAACACGCTGGGAGAATCGAAGTGCGGAAGGCAACACCAATCGATCGAGCCGTTCGTGCATACCAGAGCGACGCTGTGAAGATCGCCGATCACCCCATGATCTTCGATCGGCATGTACCCACCAGGGTGGTCGCCGCCAGGGCCGAGATCGCCAGCTCCGACCTTGTTCATGTTCCTAGCCCCCTGTCTCGAAGCCCGGATACAGGGTCATTCCCCCGTCGACGAACAGGGTGACCCCGTGCACGTAGTCTGACTCGTCCGAAGCCAACCAGACCGCCGCCCTACCCACGTCTTCAGGCGTGCCGAGCCTGTTGTAAGGGATCAGTCGTAACAGGTTCTCCAGCGCCTGCGGCGTATCCCAGGCCTCCCGGTTGATCTCCGTCTTGATCGCTCCTGGCGCGATCGAATTGACGCGAATGCGATAGGGCGCGACCTCTTGGGCGATGCTCTTTGTCATCATCATGACACCGCCCTTGGACGCTGCATAGTTCACGTGTCCACCCCAGGGGATTACCTCGTGGACAGAGCTCATTGAGATGATCTTACCAGCCGCCGCCGAGATCTCCTTGACGACGCCACGCCGTTTAAACTCGCGCACTGCCTCCCGTGCACAGAGGAACTGTCCGGTCAGATTGACATCGAGGACGAAGCGCCAGTCGTCGAGTGTCATCTCGTCAAACGGAGCATCCTTCTGGAGTCCAGCATTATTGACAAGGATGTCGATGGTGCCGAACTCTTCGCACATCTTCCTGAACATGGCCTGGACTTCGTCTTCGTTGCTGACGTCGGCCTTTTGAGCAATCGCCCTGCGACCGAACGATTCGACTTCCGCGACGACTTCCTGAGCTTCGCGGGGTTGCGAATTGTAATTCACGAGGACGTCAGCGCCGGCGGCAGCGAGCGCGAGCGCAACCGCCCGTCCGATGCCTGAGCTCGCGCCAGTTACAAGCGCCTTCTGACCGGCGAGTACCTGGTGCACCTCACAGTTGGGCAGCTCTGGCTGTGGAAATGACTGTGTCAATGTGGGCCTCCTTCACGGGTCGTGGTCGGCATCTTTGCGGGTATTCTCTGCGGACCGCCAACCCAACGGACTGGATGCGTCCCCATAGTAACTAATGACTTCCAACCCCAATGTGTAGTGGATTACACAAGCTGTGTCGGTCGAGAGGGCAAGCTGGAGACTAGAACGAACAACCGTTTGTCGCATCGAAGGCGGCGACGAGGAAAGAGGAGCACTCCAATGAGTCAGCAAGTCTTACACGGGCCCCACCAGGCGGAGGCCAGTGGCGAGGCCACAGCAATTCGGCCGGCCGTCATCGCGGCCGTTGCGGGCATGCTCGCGGGCATAATGATGGCGATGTTCTCGATGGTCATCGCCGAACTCGACGGCTACGGATTCTGGGCGCCACCCCGGGCGATCACGGCCGTTTTCTTCGGGACGGAGAATCTTGGAGGTGGGTTCGAGGCGGACGCTGTAATAGGCGGTGTGGCGATACACATGGCGCTGTCCATGATGTCCGGGATCGGCTTCGCTATCATGCTCGCCCCTTTGCAGAAGGTGAACGCCCTGGTGCAGACTATGGCCGGCATGGCCTTCGGCGCCGCCCTCTGGGCAGGCAATACCTACATCGTCGCACCAGTGTTCGAGGGCAACGTCTTCGACGAAGCGATGGCGGACTGGACGTGGATCGCCGCACACCTGATCTTTGGGGCTGCGCTCGGGATGGTCTACGCCTTCTGGCGGTCCGGGCGAACGGCCATCGACCAGCGAATTTGACAGCACCTCACGACCGCCGCGGGAGGCTAGCAGGATGAAGGTTCAACTACTCTGGTTCAACGGCTGTCCGAACCACGAAGACGCGCGCGCGCTCCTTCGTCTCGTCATGGCTGAGCGCCGCATCACGCTGGATATCGATGACGTCGACGCGACGGACCCCCGGGTCGCGGAACGGTACCGCTCCCCCGGGAGTCCGACGGTCCGCGTCAACGACCGTGATGTCGAGCCTGGTTTCGTGGACCCCGGTGACTACACCCCTCGCTGCAGGCTGTACCCAACCTCCGCCGGACTGAGGGGCCTGCCCGAGCGCCGCTGGATCGAAGATGCACTCGACGAAGCTCAGCATGCACATGGGGAGGAGCGACGTGCCTGAAGTACCATGTCATGGATCGCCATGACAAACACAGCGCTCGTCACCGATTCAGCCTCGTATATTCCAGCCCAATTGCTCCGTGAATCGTGCCTCAGGGTTGTCCCGTTGCACATACAGATCGACGGTCAGAGCTACGAAGAACCAGGCCTCGACCCTGATGACTTCTACGCCAGGCTCGCGGCCGGCGCAACGGTCAGCACCTCGCAGCCTTCACCCGGAGACTTCGCCAAAGCCTACGCCGCGGCCGCCGGCGAGGGCAACCGGGAGATCGTCTCCGTCCATATCGGCGGCAACATCTCCGGCACGGTGCAGTCCGCCCGAATCGCCGCCGAGTCCTCGCCCGTACCCGTGACCGTCGTCGATACGGGACAAGCTTCGTTTGCCGAGGGCCTCTGCGTCCTCGAAGCCGCCGACGCGATTGCCCGGGGAGCTTCGGCGGCAGAGACGGGCGCAATCGCCCTGGCAGCCTCGCGCGCCATCGGCAACACCTTCGTCGTCCGCGGGATGACGCTGGCGAAGCGGAGCGGGCGACTTCTCACCGGCGGGGAAACGAACGCGGAAGGCGTGCCGGTGATGGCCCTGACGCCGGAAGGCATGAAGGTACTGACGTCGGCGACCTCGCTGGACGAGGCGGTCGCAACCATGGCCGGCCATGTCGAATCGGCGGCCATCGCAGCAGCGGGACGCGGCCTCAGAGTCGGCATCGGGCACGGAGCCGCACCGCAAATCGCGGCAGCCCTCCGCAAGCGATTACAGGCGATTGCCGGCGTCGCTGAGATCATCGACTACGTCGTCGGGCCAGCGGTGGGCGCCCACGTCGGGCCGGGCAACGCGGGCGCGGTCTTCATCGCGCGGCCGGTTAGCTTCGAATGAAGTACGACTTCGACGTCACAATCATCGGCGCGGGATCGGCGGGCATGACAGCCGCGGAGGTTGCCGCCGAAATGGGGGTGAGGGTTGCCCTTGTCGAACGAGACCGCATCGGCGGCGATTGCCTCTGGACGGGATGCATCCCAAGCAAAGCGCTCCTGGCGAGCGCGAAGGCTGCGCACACGGTCCGTCATGCGGAATCCTACGGCCTGAAGGCGTCGGGTCTCGGCGTGGACACCGCGGCCGTGTGGGACCGCCTCAAGTCCATCCAAAACGACATCGCCGCGACGGACGACAGCCCCGACAGATATAGGTTGATGGGAGCCGAAGTGATCGGCGGCGAGGCGCGGTTTGCCGGCGATCACCAGATCCGGGTGGGAGACCGCAAGATCCGGACGCGCTTCGCGCTTATCTGCACGGGTTCCCGCCCGGCCGCGCTCCCAATCGAGGGACTGGCGGATGCGGGCTACCTCACCAGCGAGAACGTGTTCGAACTCGACCGCGCGCCGGAATCGCTGATTACCCTGGGGGGCGGGCCAATCGGGGTCGAGATGGCGCAGGCGATGACCCGGCTTGGCGTGACTACAGCCGTGCTCGAGAGAGAAGCTCGGATCCTGGGCCGAGAGGAGCCAGACCTCGCTGGAATTCTGGCCGCGAGGCTACTCGCGGAGGGCGTGGACCTGCGGACAGGCGTTGACGTCGCCCGCGTCGAGCGGACTGCCGCCGGCACGACCGTCACGGGCACCACGGCGGCGGGACCGGAGAGCTGGGTGGCCGAGGCGGTCTTCGTTGCCGCAGGCCGGCTGCCGAACATCGAATCGCTGGAGATCGAGGCAGCCGGTGTAAAGGCCAGCCCGAAGGGGATCATCGTCAATGACAGGCTGGGGACGACGGCCGGTTGGGTCTACGCGGCCGGGGATTGCGCCGGGCGCTACCTGTTCACCCACAGTGCAGCGGCGGAAGCGGCGATCGCGCTGCGTAATATGTTCTTCCCCGGCTCCGCTCCCGCACCCACCCCTGTCCCGTGGGCGACGTTCACGGATCCGGAACTGGCGCACGTGGGCATGACGGTCGCCGAAGCCCGGAAGGCGCTCGGCAGGAAGAACACCCGCGTCCACCGCTGGGAACTCGCCCACTCCGACCGGGCTCGGGCGGACGGCGCGACCGAGGGGGCGATCGTGGTTGTTACGGACGACAAGTTCCGCATTGTCGGTGCTCATATCCTGGCACCCGCCGCAGGCGAGATGATCGGGCAGTTCACCCTGGCCATCAAGAACAAGCTGAAGCTGACACCTGATTTCGGGAACCTGGTCCAGGTCTACCCAACCTACGCAACGATCATTTCCCAGACAGGCGCGGCGGCGACCTACGGGCAGCTGCGTAAGCCGTTCCTTCGGACCCTGAGGAGGCTTACAGGGCTGATCCGTCGGTAGTCCGGCCCCGCTCCAACCTAGAGCGTGATCAGCTGGTATCCGGACTCGATCAGTTCAGCGATGCTCGGGTGATTGAGGTACTCGGCCGTCAGCGGCTCGCCGTGCTGGCTGAGCTTGTCGCGGACGCCGAACGCCCCCGCGCAAAAGTCACAGACCACGTACACGACTTCGCTGTTCTTCAAGCTGCCGAACAGCCCTCCCATCCGGCGGTCATCTTCATCGGCTGGCTCATCCCATTTCGCGAGCCACTCGGTGCTCGCGCCGTCGAACACGAGGCGGATATCGTGTCCACGCTCGTGCAGCTCCTTGGAGTAGATCAGCGCATGGAACATGCGGGCATGACTCTCGTGCGTGCCCGGCCCGGCCTGGAGGATGACCGCAACCTTAGCCACGAGTCACCTCGCGTCGCCGGAAGCGCCCCAGTATCCCGCGTTTCTGGTCTTTCGGTTCTTCGGGCGGCGCGGGAAGCGCGTAGGCCTCAAGTTGCTCGGCAAACTTCGATTCGTGGATGACGCCGTAGATGTGACGCAGTGCCTTGCCGCGCCACGTAATGATGAAGGTGGGCGTCGAGGACACTCCGAACCGCTTCGCGATATCCTCGCGGTCGTACACGCTGACAGCCACGAAAGCCATCCGGCGCTTGAAGCGCTTGCCGAGGCGCTCGAACACCGGAGCCATGACATGGCAGGGCGTGCAGGTGTGGTTCCAGAAGGCAAGCAATGTCGGGGTATCTGACCCGATCTGCTCCCAGAACCCTTCGTCGTCGTAACTCCCGTCCTTGAATGGCATGGTCCTCTCCTTCTAGGGCGTCGACGCCAGCGCCTGTTCCATCTGGTCCAGGGGTATCGGCCCATTTGCGGTGTGCGCGATGCGTCCGCTTGAATCGATGAAGTAGCTCGCCGGCATTCCTAAGGCGCGATAGGCGCGGTACAAGGTGTCGTCCGGGTCACTCGCGTGGAGGGCGAACGTTGCTCCTTCGGATCCATCGGGTAGCTGTACATTCCTGAGGTAGGAGCGTGCGCGGTCCACCGGCTCGCCGCGATTAACGACAAGGACGGCGATCTCGTCCCTGTGGGCGGCCTGAAACTGGGCCAGTTGCGGCATCTCGAATGCGCACGGGAGACACCAGCTCGCCCAGAAGTTTAGCAGCACCGGTTTGCCGCGATAGTCGCTCATCCGGTGGCGGTTGCCGTCGAGGTCCGAGACGGTGAAATCCGGCGCGATGTCACCGATGCTGGTGCCGAACTCCTGGCCGGCCGCCGGCCGCAGCAGCTCAGCCGACTGGACATCGTTCGGCCGGCCCAGCAGGCCCGCAGCCATAAGGCCCGCCACCGCCACGCCAACAATCACGGCCATCCCTGCCAGCGCTATCAACCGAGACTTAAGCGAGCGACTTTGCATCATCAGCTACCCGCGTAGACTTCCGCGTCAGGAAAGAAGGCCGCCCAGGAAAACCAGAGGTGATTCGCGTGAACGACTGCTTCGAGATGTCCCCCTGCCAGCGCTCCGTCGATCGCCTGGCCGAGGATGTCCCACGTGCTACCAGTCTCTTCGTCTCGGAAGAAGTCGCCCTGCCGGGCGAAGGTCAGCGTCCGGCCATCGAGAATGCGACTGAAAGCGACGCCGGCGCCAACCGCCCGGCCCTGTGTGATGTCGCTGCTGCTGAGCGCGGAAGCGGTATCCTCGGAGCCCCAGAAGACCACCACCGGTTCTCCGCCGACATCGTCGTTGACCGCGCGCTCCTCCTGCAGCACGCTGAACGGGTAGCCCCTGGCGTCGTCAGCTATCAGGACGCCGACGACCCGCTCCATCGCCGGGTACCGGTCATCAACCTCTCCGCCGAAGAGGAACGGGGCGCTCGAAGCATCATAGAATTCGTACGGGTTCGTGCCGTACGCGCGCTCGAACCCGGTATCCCGGGACAGCACCAGGCCGCTCGGGAACCCGTCTCGGAAGTCTTTCCAGGACACGAGGGAAAGCGATAGAAACTCAAGCTGCTTACCGGCGAGGCTCCCGACGATTGACTCACCTGTCACTTGCTGCCAGAGCGACTCCGTTTGGCGGTCCCACATGACGAGGTCGCTGTTTCGAAGGAGGCCGGATGTGCCGAACGTAAGGGTCTCGCCATCGACGCGCCGGTCGAACGCGAGTGCAGTGTTGCAGAGCGGGCAGTAGGTGACGATGACCGGGGTCGCGCCGACCTGGTCGTTGACGATTTCGTGCCACGTCAGGATCCGCAGGGGGTACGCCCGCGCTTCGCCGTTAAGCTCGAAGTGCGCCACCGGCTCGCGATCATCGAGCCACTCCGATGCTTCTGCCACTGTCTCGAACGCGGGCTCGTCGATCGGCGGTATCTGGTCGCGGGGATCGGACGCGCTGATCCCGCGAATCAAATCCGCGGTGTCGATGGTCGACTTGCTCCAGTCTGTCTGCCATCCCTCGACATCGGGGATACTCGAGGCCGGAGAGGCGTCAATCACGGAGCCGGAAGCAGGCGTCACGTCAGTGCCTCCGGAGCCGCCGTCCGGTCCTCCGCAGGCGGCCGCGGCCGCAACCGCGAGAAGCGGCCACCAGCGGAGGACCGAAGCGCTGAAAGGAGACACTGTAATCATCAAATTTCATAGTGGGCGCTGGCACCATGGTCGGGCAGATTCGCGCGAAGGCTCTGTAATCTGGCATACAGTACAGCGAATGTCCTAATCGCCTGCGGGTACAGAAACATCGGTGGCTATGAGATCACGCAGGCGATTGGGCCGGCTGATCTCGATTCGCCCCCTGCCCAGGCGGACGCAGCCTTCGTCCTGCAGCAAGCCGAGGGTATGGCTGACGGTTTCACGATAGGTGCCCAGGCTGTCGGCAAGCTCTTGGTGGGTTACCGGAATCTCGTCCGAGGAGTGGTGCTCCTTTAGCCGCAGGAGCGCGGCGGCGACGCGGGACCGCATGTCGCGCAGGAGGCCCTCTTCGAGGCGTGCTTCGAGTTCGCGCATCCGGGTCGAGAGGGTGTCCAGCAACCGTAGCGCCACGCTCGGATACTCCCGCATGAGCATCTCGAGGTCGTGGCGGCTCATCACGCAGAGGATCGAGTCCTCCTGCGCCTCCGCGAAGTTCTCCGCCATCGTCGTGCCCGTGAACGCCATATTCCCGAAGAGGGTGCCGGCCTCCACAATCGCCGTAATCAGCCGTTTGCCTTCCGGCGTGATCCGGTACATGTGGACTCGCCCCTTCTTGAGCAGGAACAAGACCTCGGCCGTCTCCCCCGGGGAATAGACGAGACGCCCGCGCTCGCAGTGCGACATGACGGTGATCTTTTCGACGTGGGCCATCTGTCCTTCGTCCAGGCCCTGGAAGAGGTCCGCCGCGCGGAGGAGGCCTAGCTTGGTGGCGGGATCGTCCGTTAGTATCGCCCCGCGGCCAGCGCGCGATTTCTTCCTCAGGCCGAAGAAACGGCTCACGAGAGGCTCGCCTGAAGAGACACGAGGGCGGCTTCGAGTTGCTCACGGCTGGGGTTCCCCAACGAGAACTCCACGCCATTGAGAAAATACGTCGGGGTGGCGCGAACCCGGGCTGCCTGGTCGCTCGAGTCCTCCTGTGGGGCCAGGACCCGCACGTTCACCAGGGGAAAGCGATCGCGCACCCAGTCCGCAAGCTCCGCCGCGCGGCGGCATCCCATGCAGCCCTGCTCCACGTAAATGTCGAGCCGCGTCACGTTCAACACTGCTGCCCGTGGCTGGATGTAGTCATGTGCTTCCATCATCGGACGAATTACGGTCGCGGAGTGTAAGCGAGATTACAGAGCACCGCTCCGTTGTGATTCTACCGTGAATTGCAACGGGAGAATCACGATGGCCAAACAGGCAAAGCACGTCAAAGAGGCAAAACGGCGACGCTCGAGGGAGCGGTCAGCAGCACGAGCCGCGCGGGGCCGCATCTGGCCTTTCATTTCGGTCTCCGGGGCGGCGGCCGGCCTTATTGGAGCGTTCTTCCTGATCTCGGCCGGCGGCGGCTCGTCCAGCGATGTTGCTTCTTCGTATCCGCCCGGTTACGCACCCCCGGTGCAAGGCGATCCCAACGCGCCGGTAGAAATCGTAATGTTCGGGGACTTCCAGTGTCCGTCCTGCAAGCGTTTCGAGACTGAGGTCTTGCCTGAGATCCGTTCCCGTTACGTCGACGAGGGAGACGTGCGCTTTACGTGGCGCAACTTCGAGCACTACGGCGAGGAGTCGGTGGCTGCGGCCAAGGGCGCCCACTGCGCCGGCGAGCAGGGGGCGTTCTGGGAATACCACGATCTCCTTTACCGGAGCCAGCGGGGCATCGGCTCCGGAGCCTTCAGCCGCACCAATCTCCTGGGGTTCGCGGAGCAGCTGGACCTGCGGACCGGTGCGTTCGCGACCTGCCTGAATGGGTTCAAGTACGACAGCGTCCTCGCCGGGGACTACGGGTTGGCCCGCCAGGAAGGCGTCAACGGCACCCCGGGGTTTTTCATCAACGGCCAGTACGTTGTCGGCGCGCAACCGTTCAGCACGTTCGCCTCGATCATCGACGGCGAGCTAGCGAAGGCGCAGTGACCGGCAGATGGTCGAGGTCTCCTTCATCGCCGCGTTCATCGGCGGCATACTCTCTCTGCTGTCGCCATGCAGCGCCCTGCTGCTCCCGGCGTTCTTCGCCTACGCCTTTCAGAGCCGCCGTGAACTGACCGCCCGGACCCTCATCTTCTACCTCGGCCTCTCCACGATATTCGTTCCGCTCGGCATGGGCGCTTCGTTCGCCTCGTTCCTGTTTCTCGATAACCGCGACACGATGATCACGATCGCGGGCGCCCTGCTGATCGCCTTCGGAGTGCTGGAGTTGGCCGGCCGGTCCCTGAGCTTCATTCGGATGCCATCCGGCGGTACGGAAGACACCCAGGGGCTCTTCGGCACCTACTCACTCGGCATGGTATATGGCTTTGGCGGGTTCTGTTCGGGCCCGATTCTCGGTTCAGTGCTGACGGTAGCCGCGACCGACAACAACCCGCTCCACGGTGGCTCTCTGCTGGCCGTCTACGCCCTGGGGACCGTCGCGCCTTTATTCATGCTTGCGCTGCTGTGGGACCGGTTGGACCTGGGGCGAAAACGCTGGCTGAAAGGCTTCGGAGTGGAGGTTGGGCCGCTGCACATCCATTCGACGAACCTGATCGCCGGCCTACTCTTCATTGCCCTGGGAATCTCGTTCATCTTCCTTGACGGCACGAACGCCTTGAGCACCGTCTATGCCGACCTTGGCTTCGAGGAGTTGTCGTTCGATGCCGATGTCTGGATCAAAGACGCGACCTCCTGGATCCCCGACGAGGCGATCCTGGCGCTTGGAGCGCTGGTTGCCATGTTCGCCGCGTATCGGCTCATCGGCTCGATGCGGGCGGGCGACGATGACGGCGACGAGATCGATGATCCGCGGCTCCCGGTCGCCCCGAGCGAATCCGACTAGGCGACCGCGGAGAGCGGGGCGGAGGCTGCCGACGCCGTGAGCGGCGCTGCCTGGCTCCGCAGGAACGCCTCCACCACTTCGGGGTCGAAGTGCGAACCGGCGTTGTCGCGCAGGTATTGAAGCGCCTCCTCGCGAGGCCATGGCTCCTTGTAAGGGCGCTTCGACATCAGCGCATCGAATACGTCCGCAACTGACGTGATACGCGCGACGAGCGGTATCGCCGGTCCGGCCAGCCCGTCGGGGTAACCCGTGCCATCCCAGCGCTCGTGGTGATGCCGTGCGCACTGTCGCTCCAAGTCGAAGAGCGGCGAGTCACCGAGGACACGGTAGCCGATCACTGTGTGCTCTTTCATCTCGTCGAATTCTGCTTCGGTGAGCTTTCCCGGCTTTCCGAGGACGCGGTCAGGGATTCCGATCTTGCCCAGGTCATGCGCTATCGCAGCCTTGCCGATCGCCTCACACTGGGCCTCGGGAAGGCCCAGCACCCGGGCGATGTCGGCTGCGTAACCCTTCACCCGAACGAGATGTTCGCCCGTGAACGAGTCGCGCGCCTCGCTGTACGTCGCCATCTGCGTGACGAGTTGCTCGTGCGCCTCCGAGATGCGGCAAAGGCTGTCCTCCAGCCGGTCCAGGCTATCTTCGAAGACCACCTCCGTATCCCGAAGGTTGCGGCGGTTGAGGCCGACAAACGTAACTCCGCTGCCCATGAGCCAGAGGAACATCACAAGAAGGTGGATATTGAAGGGCAGCGGGAGAGTGCCGTAGACCACGCCAACGGCGCCGACCCAGAGAAGCAGGCCGATAAGTTCGCGCCGTTTCACATAGCGACGAGCTTTGAGGACCCGGTTACGGGCCTGTTCATCGGACGTTCCGGCTGTACCTGACATCTATGACACTGACGGGCACCGGGCGCGGTGCGTTACACTGCAGGGCGTGCCCGGCCCGCCTCGACACCGACGCGAGGCCCGGTCTCAAGCGGGGCCACCGCGAGCTGCCGGGCAATGGCACGATATGCTTCCGTGTTAACCACCAGCCCGAGGTGAGTTGCGTTAACCTGGACGTTTGTCGCAGGCGGAAGCACCTGCGACGTTCGCCAGTCTACGACCCCATCGGTCTTGCTGAAGATCGAAGCCAGCGTTACCTCCGGCGGGAGTGGCAGGCCAAGCGTCTCCGCCAGCTCGCAGGCGCAGGTGCCGTCGTGGTAGTGATCGTTATGAGCCCGCGGCCTTGCGTTCGGCGTGGGCGTCCTTTCGGCGATGGCCCGTGCGAGTTGGAGCACCATGGGGTGGACCCCGGAGCCCGCTATGGGCGCGCCAAGGCAGATCACCTGCGAGATCAGGTCCGGGCGGCGGACGGCCGCGGCGCGTGCCAGGGCACCGCCCAGGCTGTGACCGATCATCCGCAGCCGCTCACCGCTGTCGGCGGACGCCGCTTCGGCCGACTCGATGAGTTTGCTCAGCAGCACGTCCGGGCAGTCACTGTTCCGCCCGATGCCCGAGGTGTAAACGCGATAGCCGACGCGTTCTAACCAGCTTCTGAGAACCTTCAGTGATTCATCAGAACCGAGGAATCCCGGGACTACGAGCACCGGTTCGCCCCGTCCGTGCGCAACGCCGGTGCCGCGGTGCACTTCGGAAAACCGCAGCGCGAGCCACTCCGCCGGCCAGAAGACCTCACGCAACACGGGCAATCGCTTTTCGCTCAGGGGCAGTTCGCAGTCGATGTTCATTGCTCGTCCGTCCTCGATGTTCTGTCGTTTCGGCGTGTTGTCAGCCGACGGTTTCATTGGAACAGGCCACAGTGGGCGGAGAGTGTAACGCAGCTTACTGAACGCGGGCGATGGCGACCCTAGACTCCCAACAAGAAACGACAAGTCTTGAAAGGGAATATCGATATGGACCCGAAGAATGCAGTCAACCGGAGGCAGTTTCTAATTCGCGCCGGACGGATCTCGATTGGACTGGGCGCTGCGGTCGCAATACCCGGCGTGTTGGTCGCTTGCGGTGACGATGACGACGAAGCCGCAACGATCAGTTCCAATACCCCCGGCGCCACCTCGACTCTGGCTGGCGGAACCTTGACGCCGGCCGAGGCGCAAGATCAGGCTGCGGTGCTGGTCGGCGACGTACTCGACTTCCGGCTTCGGAACGAGGACGGTTGGACCTGGCCGGGCGGGTGGGTCACGATGACCCTGCGTGAGGCGGTGCTTGACGGTGAGGCGGTCTACTTCGTCCGCACCGACGCCTCCGACGAAGCGTTCGCTGATTCCGAGAAGCTCGTCTATGTGCCCAAGCTGGCGGGGGCGCTCGATGCCGGCAAGCACGGCGAGATATTTCTGATTGAGAACGGCGTCGCGGACCAGGTACCGGTGGTATCCACGGCCCCCGGCCAACTCAACTTCACCCCGCTCCTCCGCGTGAACCGCGTTTCGTGGAGCGCAGATCCCGGGCCGCTCGGGTCGGTGGCCGACATCGACGCGGCTTCCGCATCAGGAGCCCTGGTGGTGGAGGCCACGGAGATCGTCGTTAACTACCCCTTCGTGAAGTGGCCGGCGGGCGAGCTTCCGGTGGACACTCAGTTCGAGGCGGCCCTTTCCGGCGGCCCGCTCGCGGCAGCGCCCGACCTGGACTCAATGACCGTGACGTTCAAGCTCCACCAGTGCTACCCGGAGAGCTACTACATCATCACTGACACCAGTGCTGCCGCGATGACGGGAATGATGAACGTCGTCGCCGCGCCACAGGCAGACGGTCTCGTGCAGGCGGGGGCCACGGAACGTATCTTCGTGTTTGGGAACGGCATACCCGGCTTCGCTGCCATGGGTTTCCAGCCGAGCGTCTTCGCATCCAGAGCCGGCGAGCCCGCGTGGAGTCCAATGTGGGAGCACGTCACGATACTGTGGAACGACGAGGGTGCCGCGCAGCTACTGACGAGCCAGCCGGAGGTCGCCGCGATGGAGGAGGCGGGCGAGATCAAGCTCTTCCCGGGGACGCCCGACACGAACGGGCAGTCCTTCGTCGTCAACTGCCCCGCGCCGATCCGCGCACCCAATACGTTCTCGGCCGCTTGAGCTGTTCTGCAGCCGAGGACGCGGCGTGACACAGCGGAAAGCGTGTGACCATTGCGGGCGGACCGCCGGCAATCGTTATCGGCTGCAGGACGGCTCGGTCTGCCTCCGTTGCTCGGTTCTCAGCCAGCCCCTGGTCCGGCGATCGCTTGCGATTGCACTTGTCGTCGGGACGATTCTGGTCGCCATCAATCAGGGGAATCGAATCCTGGACGGCAGCGGGGGGCCGGAGTTGTACTGGAAAGTGCCGCTGACGTACGTCGTGCCGTTCATCGTGGCCACCGTTGGAGCGCTGCTAAACGCTCGTGAGTAACCCGAATCGTGCCGGGCTGTGTAAGGTGCATTACATAGCCCGGCACGATTGGGCGCTAGGCTGGGGAGTCACGGCATGAAGAAGTTGTTAATCACCAGCGCTGCCGGCTACCTGCTCGGCTCCTTCCCTACGTCGGACGTGGTCTCCCGGGTCGTCGCACGGCGAAACGGTGGCAATCACGTCGACCTTCGCAGCACCGGCACCCAGAACCCGGGCGCGCTCAACGCGGCGAAGATGCTGGGCGCGCGCTGGGGCCTCCTGGTGCTCGCCGGGGATGTTGCCAAAGGTGTGCTGGCCGCCATCGCCGGACGGCGGATCGCGGGTCCGAACGGCGCATATGCCGCCGGCACGACGGCCGTGATCGGTCACTGCGCCCCGCCCTGGAACGGCTTCCGGGGCGGCAAAGGGGTTGCCACCAGCGCCGGGACGAGCCTGGTCCTGTTCCCTCTATATGCGCCAGTCGATGTTGGTCTTGCCGCTGGCGTCCTCGCGCTATCAAGGGGGCGCGCCGAGTGGGCGACTTTCACGGCATCGGCTTGCTTCGTGGCAACCGCCACCTACTGGTGGGCGCGTCGCAAAGGCAACGCCTGGGGTCCCGAAGCCACAGCGGGACTTCCGATTTACGCCGCAATCACCAGCGCGGTGATTGCCTACCGGTTCTTGCAGGCACCGGAGCCGCGGGTCGACCTGAGCCGGCCGATGGAGGATGCGCATGAAGAGCCTGCTGACTAACACTTTCGGGTTCGACAGCCTGTGCTTCGTCTGCGATGAGCGCAACGAGGCGGGTCTGCGCCAACGGTTTTTCCTCGATGACGAAACGAACACGGTAAAGGCTGAGATCGCGCCCGGCGCCGGACACTCCGGCGCCCCGTCCTACGCGCACGGCGGGTTCAGCATGGCAGTCCTTGATGACGCCATGGCCTGGGCGGTGATCGCTGTCGAGAAGAAGTTTGGCCTCAGCAGGCACATCGAGTTCGATTTCCAGCGGCCCGTCAAGATTGACCGCACTTACCAGGTGGAGGCATGGATCCACGAAGCGGAGGCGGGGCAGGTGACGGCGCGGGCCGAGATACGCGACTCCAGGGGGCGCGTGCTGCTGGCCGCCACCGGGCGGTACATCGTGATGACGATGGAGCAAACCACGCAGGCGATCGGCGCGGATGCCACCAGCGCTGCCGCGTACACCTCAAACGCCGAATCGATGACGGAAGCCCCGGCGTAACTCAGGCCTGGGACCGTCGCGCCGGCGAGCCGCTGGAAAGGGCGAAGCGTTAGTGGGCGGCGTTATTCACGGCGCCCGCCTACGACACCAGTTCCGGTAGTCTCTTCCCGGTCACAGGGCAGGAAGCCGCAAGCGGGTATGGAACGCCGGCCACATGACTGAGAATGATGATTACGTCCTCAGTCGAGACCTCACCGTCGCAGTTCATATCCCCCCACAAGAGTGAGAGCGACGCCGACAGAGCTGAGACTCCTGGACCAATGTCGTCACCGACCGCCGGGCATCCGGGTGGGTTCTCCGGCGCGTCTCCGCCGATCTGACGCAGAAGGAGAAGCGCGCCGGGCAGAAACGCGTCGCCTGCGCATCCGACATCACCCCAGCGAAGGGTTGGACCAGTCGTCGCGGGCGTGCAGAGCAAGTCGGGATCCAGGACCTGGACGCCGGATTGGCTGCCGAACTGGCTATTGAGTCTCACCACCACGTTCACCGGTTCGTCTTCGATCTCGTAACAGACCTGGTGGGGCAAGCCGAGCCGCCCGAAGCTCTCGCCTCCGTGGGTCTTCACCGCCGACGCGCAGAAGTACAAAGGCTCACCCACCTCGACCGCCGTCTCAAGGCCGAACTGGGTCTCGATGTCCACCAAGACGCCAGGAGCCGAGCCGCCGATTTCGTAGCACTTGTAGTGAGGCACGGGCGACAGTGCTCCGCGGGGAGACGTCTGCTGGTCACCGGGGTCAGGCGCACCGGTGAGTGTCTTGTCCACTGGCGTGCAAAGCATGGTCGCCAGGCCGACGATCGCCTGGAAGCCGTCCTGGTCGAACTGTGTGAACAGATCGATCGCGACATCCGGATCATCGGAGCTGTCGATCGCATAGCATTCGATGTGAGACGATTCGAGGTCGCCCTCCGGTTCGCCTAATGAGCGCGTTTTCAGAGCCGGCGGGCAAAGGTAGCGAGAGTCGCCTACCTCGGCTCCGCTCTCCAGGCCAAAGAGCGTCTCCATGTCCACGGAGGTGTCGGGGTTCGTAACAGGTGCGATGTTGTAACACTTGTAATGGGTATCCGCGACCTCGACGTTACCGTAGTCGCAAAACACGTCCCCATCCTCTCCCAGCTGGATGTTGACCTGAGTGCCGGAAATGGTGACCGAAGAGCCGGAGTCGGTCTCGCAAAGGATGTCGTAAAGCGCCCAGCCGGGCGGCACGAGTTCCCTGACAGAGTAGTTTCCAGGCGAGACGAAGAAGAGCTTTGTCCCGAGGAAGAACAAGTCATAAAGGACGAAGTTATCTGGCGATAGATTGGGGCTCGGCTCGAACTCGAACGGCTGTCCGTGGTTGCCGAGTAGTACGGTCTTCGCTATCTCAATGACAGCGGAGTCGTCCGTGCGGTTGACGAAGAAACAGTCGATGACATCGCCACCGCCGAGAAAGATCAGCACCAACGCTATCGCTGAATTGACGACGAACGTCGTGCCATCGCTGGCAACGCACACGATCGAGTGCAAGAGCCAACCGTCCGGGACCTCCTCCTGGACCGAGTACTCGCCCGGCGGGACCACAAACTCCTGGGACTCACCGTCCGCGAGATTGAACGGGGCGGGTGAGAGGTTGGCGCTCGGAACGAAACCGAACTCGTCCGCACCTGGCCCTTCGGGACCGAGCGCGCGCTTCCAAATCCTGATGACGCCGCTCTCATCCGGGACCTGGCGGTTCTTGAACTCGCAGATTATGGACGCTCCCTTGCCCAGCGTGAATGACACTGTGGCGCTGGCCACATCGCTGATGAACGACACCTCGCCGGAGATGGTGTCGCAGACGATGGCCTCGACGACCCAACCCGGCGGGACTACCTCGCGGGCCACGTACGATCCGTCCAGGACGCGCTCTCGCTGCTGCTGACCGTCCGCGAGATCGAAGTCGGGAATGACAAAAGGCCCGTCGACCTCGAAATCGAAGCGTTCGGAGTCGTCGCCGGCGACCACCGTCTTGCGGATTGTGAACGAGGCTGATATCGGGTTCGGCGTCGGAGTCGGCGTTTCCTCGGGAGGCGGCGTCGCCGTGGGTGTGGGCGTGGGCGACGGGTCGAGGCTGTTGATGTAGCCGCACGTGACGGTCTGATTGGGCCCAAGATCCACGGTTACGCGCCTCAAACCGAGGTCAATCTCGACAACAGTGGGCGGAGAGCAGCCGATCCCTGATACGAACCAGCCTGGTGCGAAGTCCTCGCTGAACGTGTATTCGCCCGGCGGCAGACCCGTGAAGGCGCGTGTGCTTCCCCCGGACATGCAGAAACTCCCGAGCAGGTCGCTGAAGAAGCAAAACTGCCGCGGGTCGTCGCCCTCGGTCGACTTCTGGATAATGATGGTGCTGTTGCCGACGGCGGACGAGGTCGGTGTTGGCTCCTCGGTGCCAAGCACGTATCGGTCGCCGTCGTTTTCGTCACCGTTCTTCGCCACGTGTTGAGTGACGCCCTGGGGCAAGATACCGGAGCCAGCGGGGCCAGTGTCCTCCAGGCCCAAAGACCCGAACACGATGGCGACCTCATCGCCGGGCGACCAGGCGACGTCGTGCGTGTCACCGCTGTTCAAGGGGTGACTTGCCTCTATCCGGTAGATAGTGCCTCCACCGGACGCCGTCTCAGCCCCACCACCCAGCAGCTCCTGAGTGCCGCCAAAGTCAATGTCTCGCTGGATATTGCTGCCGCTGTCGACGTGCATGTCAATCAACGCGGGAATCGTGCCCTTCACGCGTACGACCTGGTAATCGTCGCCTTCGCCGAAGACAACGCCATCTCCGTCGTGGTCAAACATCGAAAAGAACCAGAAGGTGAAGAGTTCCTCGGGCCGTTCGATCTGCAAGGCCCAGTACAGGTTGGTTCCGTCGTGCTTCATCCGGATCTCGGTGGGGAATACGGTACTGGGGTTGTTGAAGTCGTGGAACAGCGGCCCGCTGAACGTCGCAGCATCAGACCATTCGCTCCCGAACTCGCCGTCGAGCTGCTCGGGCGAAACGGATGATCCTGATGGGACTGTCCGGACCTCGCCGGCAGGTTGTGCACCACCGAACACCTCGGTCGCTCCCACCGGCAGGATGGCCGACACGAGGACAAGGGAAACAGCAAGTGCGCGTCGCGGCTGCAATCCAGGCATGAAAACCCCCACTTGTGTCAGTGCCGGTGCCGAAAAACACCCGGCCGCCAAAGATGAGATTTTTCGCAGCTATCCTATATGAGGCTCCAGGGATTGGCAACGAGCAGCCCGCATAAAGTGATGGCGCCCCCAGAAGGACTCGAATCTGCAACCCGCTGCTTAGAAGGAATCCGGTCGTTTTCAGATTGAAATCGGGGAGTTCGTATTTGGCTGGCGACTGCTAACGACAGCAGGCAGTTGCTCAACAAAGCCATAGGCTTGCCCTGCTGCCTAACCCGCGATCCCATCCGTCCCCTCCTGACTTTTTGTTTGCTAACCTAGGACG